>Ga0247667_1000069_pt1 | contig 65131 bp, 56 predicted proteins | sample CNK08_metaG_FD_183027 | JGI IMG/M metagenome (GOLD analysis project Ga0247667, IMG submission 183027) | Soil microbial communities from Purdue University Martell Research Forest, Indiana, United States - CNK08 | ecosystem: Environmental > Terrestrial > Soil > Temperate forest > Bulk soil... | reverse complement strand
CTACGGATGGCACCAGGCGCGGAGTTTAAATTCAAGCAGGACGCGCGATACCGCAATGTCGAAGTCTTCGGCACCCTCCACGCCAAACTCGAATCCACAGGAATCATTACCGTGAAACCCGGCGGGCTGCTGTCGGGCGAGGTTCAAGCCCAGCATCTGGTGGTGGAAGACGGCGGCGGATTGAAAGCGACGCTACGCATCGCCCCCAAATTGGAAGCCACTCCCGAAGGCGAAGAAGCCGCCTAAACACTCCGCAACGCTGCGTGGTATTCCTGCAGCGAGCAGACGCTCAGTCCTTTTTCCCGATACGCCTTGATGCCCAGCAGCGCGGCGTTAGCGCCCGCCAGCGTGGTCATGATTGAAATTTTATGGACGATTGCGGCGGCGCGGATCTGGACCTCGTCGGCACGTGGTGTCTGGCCCGCGGGCGTGTTGATGACGAGGTGAACTTCGCCGTTCTTGATCATGTCGAGCACGTTCGGGCGGCCCTCGGTGAGCTTGAAGAGAACCTGGACCTTGATGCCGTTCTCCTCCAGCACCTTCGCCGTGCCACTGGTGGCGCACAGTTCGAAGCCGAGTTCGCTGAACCCTTTCGCGAGCGGCACGACGAGCTTCTTGTCGGAGTCGCGCACGCTGATGAAGACGCGGCCCTTCTGCGGCAGCGCGGGCGAGGCAGCCATTTGCGATTTGGCGTAAGCCACGCCCCAATCCTCGCCGATACCCATCACTTCGCCCGTCGATCGCATCTCGGGTCCCAACAGGATGTCCTGCCCGGGAAACTTGTTAAACGGGAAAACCGATTCTTTCACGCAATAATACTTCGGCCGGATTTCCTTCGTAAACCCGAGTTCGGGAAGCTTCTTACCGGTCATCACCTTGGCCGCGAGTTTCGCCAGCGGCACGCCAATGGCCTTGCTGACGAACGGGACGGTCCGCGACGCGCGCGGGTTTACTTCCAGCACCCACACGTTCGTGCCCTTCACCGCGAATTGCACGTTCATCAGGCCGGCGACTTTCAATTCGCGCGCCATGGCGTCGGTGTAACGGCGCATGGTCTCGATATTCTCTGGCCAAATCGAATGCGGCGGCAACACCATGGCCGCGTCGCCGCTGTGGCAACCCGCAAACTCAATGTGCTCCAGCATTCCGCCGACCACGACCGTGTTCCCCCCAACGCCGATGTCGGCAATGCAATCCACGTCCACTTCAAAAGCTTCTTCCAGGAATTTATCCACCAGCACGGGTCGTTCAGGTGACGCTTCGACCGCGAAGCGCATGTAGTGACGGATTTCGTCATCGCTGTACGCGATCTGCATCGCGCGCCCGCCGAGCACGAACGACGGACGCACCAGCACGGGATAGCCCACTTTGTGCACGGCCGCGAGCGCTTCTTCTTCATTCGTGGCCAGGCCATTGGGCGGTTGCGGGATGCCAAGTTTGTCCAGCATCGCGGAAAACATCTTGCGGTCCTCGGCCATCTCAATGCTCTGCGGCGAGGTGCCGATGATGTTGACGCCGTTTTTCTGCAGGCCCAGCGCGAGGTTGAGCGGCGTTTGCCCGCCGAATTGCGCGATCGCGCCCCAGCATTGCTCGCGCTCGTAAATATGCAGCACGTCTTCCAGCGTCAACGGCTCGAAGAACAACTTGTCGCTGGTATCGTAGTCGGTGGAGACCGTCTCGGGGTTCGAGTTCACCATGATCGTCTCGAGCCCGAGTTCCTTGAGCGCAAATGCCGCATGCACGCAGCAGTAATCAAACTCAATCCCCTGCCCAATACGGTTCGGTCCGCCGCCGAGGATCATCACCTTGCGCGTGTCCGTCTTCCGCACCTCATCGTCGCCCGTGTCGTAGGTGGAATAGTAATACGGCGTGTAAGCCTCAAACTCCGCCGCGCACGTGTCCACCAGCCGGTACGACGGCACCAACCCGATCTTCTTGCGCAACGCCCGCACTTCATCCTCCGTGCTCCCCACCAGCGTTGCAATCTGCCGGTCGGAAAAGCCCATGGACTTGGCTTTTTGAAGAAGTGACTGCTTGTGATTGCTCGCCATCGGACGCGACCTTAGCGAAGCCTCACGGTTTTGACAAGTGACGGTTGAAGATTTGAGACGGGCTGGTTATATCTCGACTCGCACTTGGCACCCGATATGAGGGGCGAATTCGACCGATTCAATCAGCGATGTCTCAGTTGCACTTAGGGACTGTCGCTTAAAGCCTATCCTGGTCTTGCTGACAACATCGTTGGGACAACAAATTCTCAAAGCCCTGGAAGATCAATTTATAAAAGGTTCGTCTCGGCGACTTCGGCGTCTCCGCACCAAAGTGGGCGAATGGCCAAGTCCACATATCTACCGGTTCCCAGCTAGGCACAACTACGCCCCTCAGTTCTTCGCCCTTTGATTCCATTCGATTTACGGCAGACCACATTCCCGTTGGGGTTACCGCGTTTTCAAGCGCATCTCTATGTACTAGCTGGCAACTAAATCCGCACTGGTTTTCCTCCATTGTGGGCACACGCGTGATACTGCCTCTGTAGAATAACTCCATCTCCGTTAAGTCCCTAAACCACTTATCAATGACTTCTGCGCTCTGGAAAAAGTGACCATAGTGCACAATTTGGCGTTCTTCAATTTCCTCGGGGGTTGTATGGGGAATCCTATCGACAATATAGCGAGTCAAGTTTTGGCCAAGAGAATACCCCAATCTCGCTCCCAAGCTAAGCGCCCGTGCAATGCATGCATCCGGAAATGGATTTTGCTCCAATCTTATTTCAAGCTTCCTCTCTGAAATGGCCGAGAAGAAGCCGTCTTCATAAACTTGTGGTCGCTGCCCGTCCTTGAACGTTAATTCAGCGACGATTGCTTCTATATTGAGAAACGTTGTGCTCGGTAGTTTTTTGAAGCTCGTTGGCCCAACAAATCCGTTTTTGAATGCCCAAGTTTCGCCAAGAGGCCAAACGTCTATCGACAAGCAGTCCAAATCAAACGCAACTCCACCAAACCGCGTTATTCGCTTCGGAGCCGCACCAAAAATTTCCTCCAACTCCTGGACCGAAGGGACATCCACCACCAGATCAATGTCTCGCGGCAACATGTTTCCCGATCTGGATAACATCAAATCTCTAAGGCAGCCGCCGAACAAGAAGGCGCGGTACCCGCGAGATCTGATATCCTTAGAAAGTTGCGCCAGCCCCCTAGACCAGCGCGAATCGGCATCCAGAAAACCGATGATCTTCCGCTGGAGACGCCGTTCTAAGACACTATTTTTTGAATTACCCATTGAACATTTTCTTATGCGTTGCGCAGGCGAAAGTATCTGTCATACCACAAATATAGTCCGTTACGAGTTGAAGCCTACAGTATTTCTCCGGCAAATCGCCATGGCCGAGCGCATGCTCAAAAACCCTGCGATAATTCTTCGACATTAGGTGATATATTTTACCCTCAAATGTACTTTTGCTGATTCCTTCGCGATAACCAGCTGCCCCCTCCCAAAATAAGTCCATCAGCTGGCGGATCACGGTTCTGCCCATCAATTCAAGCTGAAGCGTTTCCGGCGAATGGTAGACGAATTCAAAGCAAGCGTCTTTGCAAACCTTTATTACGCAACCCTCCTCGCATCCCGTTATCAGCTCTTTGTGATAATCACCGCACATTATCTGTGCGTAGTTCTGCTTGTATTCTCTTATCACCGCCTGAACCATTGCGAATATAACTTTTGTCCGGAACACCTGAGCAATCGCCTGGTCTCCCTCTTTGTCTTCGAGGTCTAAAGCTCCCCTTGTGTGTCCCCGTATTCTTGCCGCTGAGGATCTCAGCATCTGCCGCAGGGAACCCGTAGCTTTCTTATGTTCTGCCATCCAACTCGAAATTGTATCCCAAGTGACTACACCTTTTCTGATCCCGTCCTCGATATCGACGACTGAATACACAATGTCATCCGCCGCTTCCACGAGGAACGTAATCGGGTTGCGTTGTTCCTTGGTACCAGTTTTATTCCGCACAATATTGATCAGATCGTTCTCGGATGCAAAGAATCCGGGCTTTCTCTTTTCGTGGTCCCCGCCTTTTCCTGCGACTTCATTAGACCTCGCGGTGTACTTGCATAGCGCCGATAAGGTGCCCGCTGTCAGGTTGAGTCCGTGAAGATCGTTTAGCAACTGCAGCTTCGTGACAATGCGGAAAGTCTGAGCATTCCCTTCAAAAAGTAAAAAGTCTTGCGCCCTTTGACTCCTTCGGTAATCGATAACCTCCAGAAAATCCTGATCAAAAAACAGATGGTTTTCCTCTGCTTTAGTCTCGAACCAAGACCGAATTGCGTCCTCGCCCGAATGCCCAAATGGAGGATTTCCAATATCATGAATAAGAGCACACGTAGCCGCAATCGATTCCACATCCCTTATACGGCTCGGATCAAGGGGGAACGCACGATTTTTTGACATCCATTCACCCGCTGCAGCAGCCAAGTCACGCGCAACTGTTGATACTTCCAACGAGTGGGTCAGCCGTGTCCGAACCGCATCGAGTGGTTCAAGGGGAAACACCTGAGCCTTGTCCTGCAATCGACGAACGGAGGTACAAAATACTGATCTACCGTAGTCGCGCTCGAACTGACTGCGATGTTCCTCGGGCAATACACCTGAACGCGATCCTCCTAACAAATCACGAGCTCTGTCCCTGCACAAAAGTTTATCCCAATTCATCGCAACGGAATCAGTCAACATCACCTCACAGGATGTGAAAAGCCACTAACTACGTAGCGATTTTTGGTCGACTGAACAAGTAAAAACGCTTTTGCCGAACACAAAAATGGTCGGGTCTCAAATAGATGAATGCGGTAGGGCTTCGCACGATCCTATCACCGCTGGGCGGTCAGTTGCGGGCGGGCCGTCTCCGTCCCGGAGCGGATTTCGTAGAGGTGGTAGCTGATTTCGCGGGCGGCCTGGATGGTTTCGGTGTAGGGCGTGTCGGCCACGTCGACGAAGCCGTTTTGGTAGTTCTCGCCGTCGAGCGTGCGGCCCGTGGTCGGTTCGGCGCGGCAGGAGAACCAGTGGCAGCCGACGATGTTCGGATGGCGGAGCGCGTCGGTCACGAAACCTTTGTACGCGGTGGCGCGCTCCGCTTGATCCTTAACCCTCACCGGGCTTGCGTAAAGTGGTCCATAATCCGTTGCTCCGCCCCTGTTGCAGGGAAGTTACGCCAGGAATTCACAACGTCAATGAAGCCGTGCGATTTTTTGAAGATTCTTTGTGAAATGCTGACGTTGTGGTAGCCGGGTTTCGCGTCTTTGAGAGAAATGCGGGGTTATGCTCTTTGATTCCGCGTCGTCTTTCGGCTTGCACCTTGCGCAGTCGGCCTTGTGCAGAGATAATAAAGGCAACGCTGTGTATTTCCCCACAAAACCAGTCGCTTTCGCATTGTGCTCATTGGCACTGCCGCTGTCGTCGAACGGTGCCCAGTTTTACAACGACTGGGCGGCGATGAACCTGAATACGGTCCCGACCCAGAGCGGACCGACGAACGATCCCGATAGCGATGGCGTGGCCAATCTCGCGGAGTTTGCTTTCGGCACGAATCCGCTGAATGAGACGGGGTTGGGCAGCGCGATCGTAGCGACGCCGAGCAGTAGCAACGGTTTCTTTGAAGTCGATCTCTTCGAGCAAGCGGGGCACCAACTCGGTGCGCAGATTGATATCGATGCGAGCGTGGATGTAACGTACTGGATTCGTCCGTGGTGGTTTCGGACAACGACGAACAGTTTGGCGGGTGATCCGCCGGGTTCGGCACGCGAACGACTAACCACATTCCTGCCCGGCACGAATCTTTTTATTGTACGCGGCGTGGTGACCTTACTGCAGGTGGGGCCCGAGACGGCAACGTACTATATTGCGACGAACGGGAGCGACAGCGCGGCGGGGACGAGTATCAACACGCCGTTCCGTTCCGTGGCCAAAGCGGTCAGCGTGGCAAATCCCGGAAATCTGATTTACGTGCGCGGCGGGACGTACACGACGAACGCCACGATTTCGATCAGCCGCAACGGCAGCGCGGCAAATCCAATTCGCTTGCAGGCGTATCCCGGAGAACACCCGATTTTGGATTTTTCGCCGCAGATTTTTTCGTCGAGCAATCGCGGTATCAATATGTCGGCGAGTTGGTGGCAGGTTTACGGGCTGGAAATCGAGAACGCCGGTGACAATGGGATGAACGTGTCGGGGAGTTCGAACGTTATTACTTTGTGTGTCTTTCATAATAACAGCGATACGGGATTGCAGCTCAGCCATCCCGCCAGTTCGAATTTCGTCCTGAATTGTGATGCGTATCACAATTGCGACGGCCCCACGTTGGGTCAAAACGCGGACGGCATCGACGCCAAGCTGGCGGGGCTTGGGCCGGACAACATTATCAGCGGCTGCCGCGCGTGGGAGAATTGCGATGATGGTTACGATTTGTTTGCCGCGCCGTTTCCGGTGATCATCACGAATTGCTGGGCGTTCCGAAACGGACTGAATGTCCTGAATATCACGAACTTTACCGGTAACGGGAACGGCTTCAAATTAGGCGGCGGGAATATTCCCGCTGCCCATCACATTCTCAATTCGCTGTCGTTCAAGAATACGGTGCGCGGCTTCGATCAGAATGACAACATGGCCGGCCTCACTGTGGACCAGAACACGGCCTGGGGGAATGCCACGAACAATTTCAACCTGAACCACGGGACGGTGACGGCGGGTGTCCACGTCGTGCGTAACAATCTCTCGATCCTCACGGGTGTCAGCGTGGACACCTTTGCCAGCGGCTCTATTCTTCTCAGCAACAGTTGGCAGGTCGTCTCTTCACCAGCTGCCAATAGCAATGACGTATTGAACATCGACGATTCCTTTGCCACCGCGCCGCGGCGTGATGACGGGAGCTTGCCGGAGATTCCGTTCATGCGCCCGGTGCCCGGAGGGCGGCTGGTGAACAAAGGCATCAATATCGGGCTGCCGTTTTCAGGTCCCGCGCCGGATCTGGGCGCTTTTGAATCACCGCAGTGGCCCTAGTTGGTCTGCGCCAGCGCGACCAGGCTTCCCGCTTTCGCCAATTCTTCTTCCATGTCGACGATTTCTTTGATGTTGTGGAGGAACCAGCGGTCGATTTTGGTGAGCAGGTACACGGCATCGACCTTGAAGCCGGCGCGGAAGGCGTGGCGGATATAAAAAATGCGTTCGGCGCAGGGAGTGATGAGTTTGCGTTCGATTTCGTCGCGGGGCGGAGTTTCCCGGCCGCCCCAGGGTCCACCGCCTAGGCCGTGCGCGCCGATTTCGAGTGAGCGCAGCGCTTTCTGCAGTGACTCCTTGAACGTCCGCCCGATGGCCATCGCTTCGCCAACGGATTTCATCTGGGTGGTGAGTGTCGAGTCGGCTTGCGGAAATTTCTCAAAAGCAAAGCGCGGAATTTTCACGACGACATAATCGATGGTCGGCTCGAAGCTGGCGGGTGTGGACTTTGTGATGTCGTTGGGGATTTCGTCGAGCGTATAGCCGACCGCAAGCTTGGCAGCGATTTTCGCGATGGGAAAACCCGTGGCTTTCGAGGAGAGCGCGCTGGAGCGGCTGACTCGTGGATTCATCTCGATGACGCAGAGACGACCGTTTTCGGGATTCACGGCGAATTGGATGTTCGAGCCGCCGGTCTCGACGCCGATCTCGCGGATGCAGGCGAAGCTGGCATCGCGCATGAGCTGCCATTCCTTGTCGGTCAGCGTCTGGATTGGCGCAACCGTGATTGAGTCGCCGGTATGCACGCCCATGGGATCAAGGTTTTCAATGGAGCAGACGATGACGCAGTTGTCGGCTTTGTCGCGCATCACCTCGGTCTCGTACTCCTTCCAGCCGATGAGCGATTCCTCGACGAGGATTTCGGAAACCGGCGAAGCCTCAATGCCACCCTGCGCCATCGCATCGAACTCTTCGCGGTTATAGGCGATGCCGCCTCCCGTGCCGCCGAGCGTGTACGCCGGGCGAATGATGACGGGGAAACGGCCGATCGTCCGTGCCACCTCGCGCGCCTCGTCGACCGTGTGGGCCACGCCGCTGATGGGCAGGTCGAGCCCGATCTTCTGCATCGCCTGTTTGAACTTCAGGCGGTCCTCACCCTTCTCGATGGCCTCCGCCTTCGCCCCGATCATCTCCACGCCATGCTTCTGGAGAACGCCGTTGCGCCAAAGCGCCATGGCCGTGTTGAGACCGGTTTGGCCGCCGAGCGTCGGCAACAACGCGTCGGGCTTCTCACGTTCGATGATCTTCTCCACCGCCTCGGGTGTGATTGGTTCGATGTACGTCGCATCGGCGAATTCCGGGTCGGTCATGATCGTGGCCGGGTTCGAATTCACCAGCACGACCTTGTAACCCTCTTCGCGCAAGGCTTTGCAGGCCTGCGTTCCTGAATAGTCAAACTCACAAGCCTGGCCAATCACAATCGGCCCGCTGCCAATGATCAAAATCTTGTGGATGTCGGTCCGCTTCGGCATTTAGAAGAACTCGTTTTGTTTTGCATCGGGTTTGATACCCAATTTCTTGTAGGTCAACTCTGTCGGGACGCGGCCCTGGGCGGTGCGCTTGAGGAAGCCTTCCTGGATCAGGAATGGTTCGTACACTTCCTCGAGTGTGTCGGGCTCTTCACCGACGGCGACAGCCAGGGAGCTAATGCCGACGGGTTTGCCGCCAAATTTGTGGACAAGGGTCTCGAGGATGCGTTTGTCCATCTCATCGAGGCCGTGTTCGTCGATTTCCAGCATCGCCAACGCTTTGTCGGCGATGTCCTCGGTGATCTTGTTGGACTTCGCCTTGACCTGCGCGTAGTCACGGACGCGCTTCAATAGATTATTGGCGATGCGCGGTGTGCCGCGCGAGCGGCCGGCGATCTCGGTCGCGCCGCCGTTGTCGATGTCCACATTCAGGATGCGTGAAGAACGGTCAATAATGGAGGTCAATTCGTCGGCGCTGTAGTAGTTGAGCCGTTCCGTGATGGGAAATCGCGAGCGCAATGGCGCGGTCAGCAGCCCGCTCCGCGTCGTCGCGCCAATCAGCGTGAAGCGCGGCAGGTTCAAGCGAACGCTGTGCGCGTTCGGCCCCTGATCGATGACAATATCCAATCGGAAATCTTCCATCGCGGGATAGAGGTATTCCTCGACGACCTTTTGCAGGCGATGGATTTCATCGATGAACAACACATCGCCTTTGTCGAGCTTCGTCAACAGGCCGGCGAGGTTCGCGGCCTTTTCGAGCGCGGGGCCGCTGGTGACGACGATGTTCACGCCCATGACCTTCGCGAGGATGTGGGCGAGCGTGGTTTTGCCAAGGCCGGGGGGACCGCTCAACAGGATGTGGTCGAGTGATTCCTTGCGCTGGCGGGCGGCCTGCACGGCCAGATCCAGGCGCTCTTTCACCTTGCCCTGTCCTTGAAAATCGGCGAAGAGACTGGGACGCAACGATACGTCCAGCGTCTTGTCGTGAATGGTCTCGGTGACGAAGCGTTCCGACATGTGTGCAAGATGCTAAAACCATGACTATCGAGGCAAGACTAATCATATGAAGAGGGCCTTCCTGCTCGCCTGGGTTTCGCTGTCGGTACTCGCCGGCTGTCAGTCGACATCGCCACGGCGCACCTCGGCGGAAAACCAGCCGCCAATCGCCAAGAAAGTTCCGCACATCACGACGATCCACGGGGAGCGATTGGTGGACAACTATTACTGGCTTCGCCAGAAGGACAATCCCGAGGTCCTCGCCTACCTGCGAGCGGAGGATGTTTACGCCGAATGGTTCATGAAACCGACCAAGCCGTTGCAGGAGACGCTCTACCAGGAAATGTTGGGGCGCGTGCAGGAGACCGACCAGAGCGTGCCGTATCGCGAAGGCGATTGGTTTTACTACCACCGCACGGAGGAGGGAAAGCAGTACCCTACCCATTGCCGCAAGAAAGGGAGCGTCGACGCGCCTGAGGAAGTCACACTCGACCTGAACGAGATGGCCAAGGGCAAGGGGTTCCTGGAGATCGGCGTTTATGAAGTGAGCGACGACGGTAATCTGCTGGCGTTCAGCACGGATGAAACGGGTTTTCGGGAGTACGCGCTTCATGTGAAGGACCTGCGCACCGGCGAGATGCGCAGCGAGAAGATCCCACTGGTCTCGAGCGCCGCTTGGGCGTCGAACAACGAGACGTTGTTTTATGTGACGGAGGACGACGCCAAACGGCCGTACCGTGTCTGGCGGCATAATCTTGGCGACACGAACGACACTCTGATTTACGAAGAGAAGGACGCCCTTTTCGATGTGAGCATCAGCCGCTCGCGCAGCAAGCGGTTCGTGTATATTGCCATCGGCAGCAAAACCACGGACGAGGTGCGCTATCTGCGCAGCGATCATCCCGATGAGCCGCCAAAGATCATCGCGCCGCGCCAAAAGGACCACGAGTATAACGTCGATGATGGTGGTGATCTCTTCTACATCCGCACGAACGACAAAGGCCGTAATTTTCGGATTGTGACCGCGCCGATCGCCGACCCGCGCCGTGAGAACTGGAAGGAGATCGTGCCGCAGCGCGATGACGTGTCGATTGAGGATCTTGATGTATTTACCAATCACCTCGTGCTGGCTGAACGCGAGAACGGACTGCCGCAAATCGAAGTCTACGATATCTCCACAATGACGCCTCACCGCATCGAATTTCCGGAAGCGTCTTACGCAGTGGCCGCGGAAGAGAATGCTGAGTTCAACACGACCACGCTGCGCTTCACCTACGAGTCACTGACGACACCACGCTCCGTTTACGATTACGACATGGTTACGCACGAACGGAAGTTGCTGAAACAACAACCCGTCAAAGGCGGTTACGATCCCGCACACTACCAGACCGAGCGGGTGTTTGCGACCGCCGCAGACGGCACACTTGTCCCGATCTCGCTCGTTTACCGCAAAGATCTCAAACGCAAGGATGGCAATCCGCTGCTGCTCTATGGTTACGGTTCGTATGGTGATCCGACGGACGTCTGGTTCTCATCGAACCGCCTGAGCCTGCTCGACCGCGGTGTGACCGTGGCGATCGCGCACGTGCGCGGCGGCGGAGAATTCGGCAAGCGCTGGCACGATGCGGGCCGCATGCTGACTAAGCGCGACACCTTCACCGATTTCATCGCGTGCGCCAGGTTTCTCGACGCGCACCATTACACTGACGCACAACACACGGTCATCGAAGGCGCCAGCGCGGGCGGGCTGCTCATCGGCGCCGTGCTGAACATGCAGCCGCAGTTGTTCAAGGCGGCGCTGGCGGACGTGCCGTTCGTCGATGTCATCAACACGATGCTCGACGAATCGTTGCCGCTGACGGTCGGCGAATTCGAGGAATGGGGCAATCCGAAGATCAAGAAGGAGTACGACTACATCAGGACGTACAGTCCCTACGACAATATCCGGAGACAGGCGTATCCCACGATCCTCGTGGAGTCGTCGCTCAACGACAGCCAGGTGATGTATTGGGAACCGTCGAAATATGTCGCCAAACTCCGCGCCAACAAGACCGATTCCAACCCGCTGGTTTTCCAGATAAATATGGAACCGTCCGGCCACGGCGGCAAGAGTGGCCGTTACGACGCATTGCGTGATGTCGGTTTCGAGTACGCCTTCATGCTGTGGGAATTTGGGATTAAGGAGTAATTACGCTGAGGCGACCGACTTGATAAGTCTTCGCTTATACTGCCACTACAATTGAGAGTTTTCTGAGATATCTTCCAAGCGTTAGCGCTTCGTGCTTGTTAAAAAAAGTTTCGAAAAAGAAAACGTGCTGATCGTGGTTATCGTCGGTCAAAACAATCTCCCCCTCGCCAAGAGGACCACCGGACTGTGCTCCACAGTAGCTCGAAACTTCTTCGAACACCTCAGTCTCAGCAACAGCGCTGAACTGTGACGCGAAGAGCGGTGATTGGATAAAATAACGACATGGTTTGGTCAGATCGAAATCCGTGGGTCTGCGCAAAACATGCGGATGCGCGGTAATGAGGCCGAGCATTGGCACATCGGGATAGACGAGTTCTACATATCTCCAAAACGTACTTGTCATGGTATTGCCGTACACGGGGTAAAGCTTCCGAACTGCTTCGAAACCCGGGGAAAACGCCCGGGCGTCTGCAACAAAACGTCCACGCGGGAACAACAGTTGCCCAGCGCCGTAATTCGCTTCAACTTCGATCTTGGCGGTGCAGTTAGGCGTGGGGGTATGATCATTATCTCCCAACATGACTGGGGAGTGCCATGGAACAACGTCGTGAATTATCTCGTGTGCCTCTAGCCAGCGATGTTTCTTCACGGGCACATTTTGGTCTAGCAAAATTCGCTTGCGATCAGGAAGGTACAAAGCACGAAGATCAAATTTCTTAATCGCATCCTTGAGTAATGAAGGACGCAAAAGCAACTGTTTTCCCCCAAGCTTAAGTCGATTTACTGTCTCTGCCAGTAGTCCGTCGTCTTCGCCAGAATAGTAGCTTTTGTCGAGGTGCAATAACTCTCGCACTTCAACCAAATTAATAGGTGGTTTTGGATTTCCTAAGCCCCGCAGGAGACGTTCAACTCGTTTATCAATATCAGCCTTAGCCCGCTCTCCCACGAATGTATTTTTCACACGTCCCCTTCTCACTCCATCTGACTCAGGCGGGCTATGAAAGCCTCCAACGCATCTCTTTCAGATGCATTCAATTTGGTTGTTGGCTCTGAGCGGGCTGCAAACCGCACCGCGTCTTTGGTGAGTTGAGGGTCTCTGTTTTGTGTCAGGCCCGCTAGTTGCATTAATCGCTTCTGCGGAAGCCTAAAATATATCGCAAGTTGGTAAACGGTTCTGGGCTCTGGACTGTAGTTGACATTTGCCTCTATGTTCAGCAGTTCGCTCGCATCTATGTCGGCTTGCTTTGCCAATTCTTCCACAGACAGAGAGCAGTTTCTCCTTAAGAGTTGAAGAAACTTTCCGAAGGCAATGCGCACCTCGCTTGTCATGTCGATCATATCGGACTGCGGCTTTTCCTGGCGTGGCAAAAATGGCGGGAACCCCGCCCCGATCTCAGAGTCTCCCTCTAATATGCCGTGCTTTCGGCACCAATCTTTTGAGATTTTGATCTTCATTTAATCTTCCTCCAAAAACAATTTGGCCTGTTCAGGAGTCATTTCAAAGTAGGTTAAGTTTTCCTTTTTAGCGTCAACCCCTAACACACTCATTTTGCATTTGCGGCGATAAAAATCGTCTGCCTGTGGAAGTGAATGCAAACCAATCCTTCCCTCGAACTCCTCCCGGAGGCTCAATTCGATCGCTGCTCTAACAAGGATCTTGCCTACACCGTAATACCGGGCCACCCCAAAAAGTTTGGCTCGATTCCAGGGAGCCGTAGAGATAAACTCTATGTAAGCCAATTCCTTGTGCCGCTGTTCTTCCAGATGACATGTCTTGGTCAGGTTAACCATCATCATGCCTTCTAAACTTTTTTCACATACGATGCAAAACGAACGCATTCCCAAAAGCGGCTTTGCCCAGTCGGTCTTCAGGCGCCAGTTCCAAAGTAAATCCTGCGGCCAAGATGACTTGGGGGCTTTAGCTGCACCCAAACGCGCGGCGGCCTCCAGCATCTGCGGCATCCAAGTTTCTTCCCATAGTGCGACATGCTGTTCACCGATCTCGTCCAAAAGGTCGGCAGGCACGAGTTCCATATCGGCAACTCTTATGAGATGAACTGGGGATGCTTCCACGGTCAAATGAGCATCAGCTCAGCCTTTTCTTTGGCTTCGTTTTCAAAATAAATCTTCTCGCCGAGTCGCGCCCGTTGGTCAATCATCTGATACAATCGTAGCGCTTGGCGCAACACGGCTGTTTTTGTTAAATCCTTCAAGCCTGACAAGCGCTCCAACGCTTCCATTTCAGCCCCTGTCAGGTTCAGAGTCATTGTTCTCTTGCCTTGAGTTTCCATTGCAATCTCGCACTCCTTTCTTATGGAGAAATATATAGTTTATATAGTAATTGTCAACACAATTAATACCAAAAAATACATAAAAAACACATTGACAATATATAAAATATATGTATTTTGTAGCTATTGACGAACTCATGCGTTGACTGCTGCCCTACGCAAAAATGGGCTGCGAACTAGAAATAGCGAAAGGTGGGCATTTACATGTCTGCAGAACAAACGGAAGTAAATCGTAAGCACGAAGTGAGAATTCATATCGACCAAAGACCCCATGAATCACCGAATCCGACGACAGCGGAGGCTCTGTACAAGCTCGGCAATGTACAACATGGCCGCGAACTCTACCGGGAGGTGGATGGCGATCACGAGGACGAGGAAATTCAGAGGAATGAAGGGGTGGTGCACCTCAAGGAGGATGAGCACTTTCACAGCGGCGCTCCAGAGCGGAAGCACCTAGTGGAGGTGTTCTTCAAGGATGTTCCCTACGAACTTCCGCGTGGCGTCTACACGACGGAAGAGTTGATGGCAAAGTTCCCCATTGAGCAGGGTTATCTTCTGAACCTGAAAAAACGCGACGGGGAGCTTGTCACTTTGAAACCCGGAGAAAAGATCCGCTTGAAACGTGGTATGCACTTTTACAGCCAGGTTCCCGGGGGAGGTTCGTCGTAGTGGACGCGGATGTGGAATTTGCCGGGATGCGGTCGATGCATTCGACTGCATCCCTCCACACGGAGAACAGTGTTGCCGTGGTGGTGCTCCCGGATTTCAAGTTTCGCGTTGGGGAGGGTACTGTGCAGATGACTCTATTGCTGTATCCGGCCGGCCATAGCGGGTACACGACCCGGCTTTTTTTTGAGCGGAGTCTTGAGGGGGCCGGGCAGAGTAGAAATTGGACACCACACACTGTCCTCGGCCGAACGTGGTGGGCTCCCTCCTGGAACAACGTTGTTCCGAATCAGCCCTGGACCAGTATGCTGTGTGCACACCTGAGGGCACTGTCATGAGCATTCAGTTTAAAATTACTTACCACCTGCTCAAGACGATCCGCGAGGATCTGGAAAGGCGGCACCCTTTCGCCTTCGAGCGCGTTGGTTTCATCACGGCCGGGGTGTCGGCGGCGGATGGAAATCTGTGGGTACTTGCCCGTGATTATCGTCCCGTGAACGACGGGGATTACCTCCGCGATAAATCCGTTGGCGCCATGATTGGCCCCGAAGCCATCCGCAAGGCGCTTCAGTGCGCAATGTCAGAGCGTGTTTCGATGTTTCATGTGCATTCTCACGGCCCCTGTCGCACTCCCCGTTTCAGTGGCATTGATCTTCGTGAGCAGGCGAAATTTGTTCCGAATTTTTTCCAGATTGCGCCGCAATGTCCTCACGGCGCTCTGGTTTTAAGTGACACATCGGCCTACGGCCACATTTGGTTGGCAGGTGACAAGTCGTTAACGGTAATCGACCGTTGCGTGGAGGTCGGCGCGCCCATCAAAATATGGAGATACTCATGACGCGCTTCGATCGGCAAAGTTTTCTGGGTGTCGATAGCGAGAGCATTCTCACAGCATCAACCATCGGTATCGTCGGCCTTGGTGGAGGGGGTTCACACGTCGTTCAGCAATTAGCTCATCTGGGAGTCGGTGGGTTCGTTTTGGTCGACCCGGATCACATCACCGATACCAATACCAACCGCCTCATCGGCGGAACGCTTGCCGACGTTGAAACCGAAACGAAAAAAGTCGTTATCGCGGAACGCCAAATTCGTGGATTAATCGAATCGCCGCGAGTTTTTCCGGTGCCGGATTCCTGGCACCTCGCAACGGGAGCGCTGAAACAATGCGACATTCTTATTGGATGCCTCGACTCCTTCGTTGAACGCGAGCAACTCGAACGGTTTGCACGTCGCCACCTTACTCCTTACATCGACATCGGGATGGATGTCCATAACCTCGGAGCCAAACAGTTTTTGATTAGCGGACAAATTATACTTTCCTTACCTGGCAAGCCTTGCTTGAGGTGTGTCGAGTTGGTAACAGACGACCGGCTGTCGGAGGAAGCGAATCGTTACGGCGATGCTGGGAGCCGTCCGCAAGTGGTGTGGCCAAATGGTGTACTCGCCTCAACAGCCGTTGGACTTGTTGTGCAATTGCTCACGCCTTGGTTCGAAAAACCAGCGGAGTTTGTTTATCTGGATTACGACGGAAACCGGAGCACGGTCACACCCAATATTCGGATGGAGTTATTCAAGAAGAAGACTTGCAACCATCACCCGCCGAACGAGGTTGGAGATCCACTTTTCGATGTCAGGAAGTTCAAACCAACAACAAAAACAGCGATCAAAACAGAAGGAGATAATCGCGATGGCAAAATTCACGACAAGGGTCGAGCTGCACAACGCAACAGCTGAGAACTACAATGAGCTCCACAACGCTATGGAGTCTGTTGGTTTTTCCCGATTGATTTCTGCCCCGGACGGGGCTCGGTACCACCTGCCGTGGGCGGAGTATAATATTGAAGCCGCACTCGGTATCACGCAGGTGCGCGATAAAGCAAGCAGCGCCGCAGCCGCAACAGGATGTCGGGCCGGCGTTCTAGTGACTGAAGGCATTCGGGCGTGGGATGGACTTGACGCCGCGTAGGTCCGGCTGCCCCCCCGTGAAACCTCCAAAAGCTTGCGGACTATTATTGCCACAGAGCATCGTAAAACGATAATTCTGCTCGACTTGGCGTCTCTTACGAGATAGGATTGGGTGCGGTTCTTTGACAATCGAAAGCTCAGCTAGCGAGCGCCCCCACGGGGTTGATGCGGTGATTTTCAGAAGAAATAGGGCCTCGGAAAAACTGTTTCTGCGAAACGAACCCCCCAGTTAAGTATGGCAATTAGAATCAGTTATGCGGGTGATGGTCGGATTCTGGCAGGCTAAAAAGATCACGCGCTCTTCAGCGCGGCGCGGACCAATTCCTCGACGGTGGCCTTGGGACCAGACTTATCGGCAACGGCGAGCACGATTCTATGGGCGTCGACCTGTTTGTAGCCGAGGGAGACGAGGGCGAGGACGGCGTCGATGAGCTTCTGTTCCTCGGGGGTGGCGGCGCGGCCTTTCGTCGCGAAGGTTCCGGCTCCGCCGACTTTGTCCTTCAACTCGACGATGAGGCGTTCGGCGGTTTTTTTGCCGATGCCGCGCAATGTCGAAAGTGTCGCGGTGTCACCTGAAGCGATGGCATTGCGAAGGGCCGAGATCGACGTGCTACTAAGGATGTTGATGGCGAGTTTCGGGCCGATGCCGCTGATGCTGATGAGCAACAGGAACATCTCGCGTTCCTCGGGTGTGACGAACCCAAACAACTGCTGTGTGCCGTCCTGGGACACGACGTGATGATACGTGAGCAGTTTTACTTCGTTGCCCTTCATCGGCAGTTTGTCGTAACTCGAAAGCGGGATGAACACGGCGTAGCCGACACCGTGGCAATCAATGATGATGTGGGTTGGCGTCGCTTCCGCGAGTTGGCCATGGAGATACGCAATCACACGGCACGAATTAGCACGAATCCGACTCGAATGACACGAAGTTTTTAGAGGGACTACATCCTACGAGCCAGATTGGGGCTGTTCCGATTCCGAGAAATTAAATCGATCTTCCACTGTCACGGCGATCAAAACCAGCTGTCCAAGAATCCGGGTATACAGCTTGAACAGGCGCTCCAGGTGGCTGCTCGCCTGTTGATACGTGCGCGCCACGGAATTGTTATCGGAGCGATCGGGCATCGCATAATCGGCCAACGACAGTTCCGTCTTCGCGTGTTGGAACGGATAACGGACGTGAGCCAGTTTGGTCTGGATGGCCTGGATGTTTTGTTGCGCGTCTTGCGCCAGTTTATTGATGCGAAAATCCGCCCGTCCCGGCTCCGAACATTTCGACCGGTTCGCACTGACAACCTGCATGCCCAGAAACTGTTGGCGCAGGGCGAGCAAAAGCGAATAAACCGACACCAGCTTGGGAAGCACCCCTGTCAACTCGGTTGCTTGAATCCGTAACTGTTCGACGTCTTTGATCCCATCGGCAACCTGGGGAGAGTGAAGGAGGCGCAGGGCCGAAATCAGGCGAATCGTCGTGTCGGCCTCGAATGCCTGCAGACGCGACGCGGCATCGTTTTGACGACGTTCGTTTTCGCTGGTTGCCTGTTTTGCTGCTTCCAACGTAGCCGCGCCTAGATGGAACTCGGCTGGCTGTATCTTGCAACCAACCGTCAGCAACTGTGTCGCCAGGCAGGCCTGCATGAGCTTCGTGTCGGCGTCGAGAAACTCTTTAAGCGCTGGTTCCACATCCGCCGGCGATTGCATCATTCGCTGCCGTGCTGCCACAAGATTCCGGATTGATTCGTCCGGATCTTTCGGTGGTGTGATGTCCCGGTCGTCGATGACAATGGGTCGCAACACGGAGAATTGCCCGTCGAGAAACTGTTTTATCGCCTGCTCGCCTTCCGTTTGTCCACGGCTTTCGCGCACGGTCTCCTCGACGGGAACGAGATGCTCGGGCCTCAGCGGTAATCGCAATCCTTGCTGATAGTGCATCAGCGTGACGTTTCGGGCGAGATCGTCGAAGCGGTGGAACAAGGTCGTTGCCGGTCCGACGGCACGGAACACGCCAGCGGCGCACATGCGTTCCGCCTGTCGAATGCGGTCAGCAGCGGATGGATGTGTATGAAACAGTTTCGTCTCGGCTTTGGCGCCGGACTCCTCAATTCTCGTCCGGATCTCTTGAGGGAGAATGTCGGCCTTGTTGCCGATGAACACTGGCAGGCTATCAGGAACACGCCGCCGCTTCCATCCGTCATCCAGTTCATTATAAGCCTCTTGCGCAGCGAAGCTCAGAACCTGCAGCCGCTTGGAGGTCGAAATAAACCCGTCGGTCCCCGCCAATTGTATTCCATAGTTGTCAGCGTCGTATTCCATCTGCCGCAGCATGAAACAACTGATGCCATGGGCCAGATACATGAATCCCCACAGGACGCGGCGTGACAACCAGATGCCAAGGCGCGCCACCAGGAACACCGCCGACACACGGATGTCCCGCTGGTGCGATGCGTGGTACAACCACGCGTCCCATTGGTCGCGCTCATAAACAACCCGGCCAAACCAGCCATTGATCCGGCGAATCACATACGTCAACCGCATCGCCGTTCCCTGAGCAAAGTGGCCGAACTCGTGGGCCAGCACGCCCGCGAATTCGCGCACATCCAACCCCACAACCAACGGCAATCCGACCGTCAACACCACGTCCTGACCGAACAAGCTCAGTAATCCCCGCCGAAAGCTCGCCGAGGCGTTGACGTCGCAATTGACATCCACGCGTTTCGGAACCGGGGCCCCGATTTGCTGGCAGATCTTTTCAATCAGCGCGAAGAGCAGGGGGTGTTCGGTGGATGAAATGTCCATCGGCAAGAAGTGCTGCTGTCGTCGTGCAAAAAATGGTTTGAACATGAAGAAAATCAGGATGGCCCCGGATACCACGGGCGCAAAATAAAGCACGATGTTCGTAAGAGTGGGCCCAGAGCTATAATCTCCGCCCTGAAGCCAACTCAGGTCGTGATCCATGTGATAGTAAACGCCGTATCCCACGAGGGCGATCAGGCCCAAATATAACGCCGGCAAAAGCAGCATCATCAGGGCGACTGCGCCCAACCCGAGTTGATACAACAGCGAAACTCGCTTGTGGGCGATTTCGCCGTCGAACATCTCCGCCATGGAAGGCGAGTCCGAAGCGTCCTGTTCAACATGCGAACCGGAGTTTTGTTCCTCTGACTCCATGAGTGTCGCTCCCCGAACACTGAGTACCTAGATTTGCTTCGGCGGCTTGACCTGGATGCCGCGGCAACTGTGGGCGTGGCAGATGGCGACGGCGAGGGCATCGCCGGCGTCGGCCTGCGGCGCTTCCTTCAAGCCCAACATGACTTTCACCATGTTTCCGACCTGGTTCTTGCCGGCGCCGCCAAGGCCGGTGACGGATTGCTTCACCTTGCGCGGGGCGTATTCGTAAATCGGCAGATCGTGCTTCGCGGCGGCGGCGATGATGACGCCACGGACTTGGCCGAGGGTGAAGGCAATGCGCGTGTTCTGCACGTAGACCAGGCCCTCGATCGCGACCGCTTCGGGTTGGTGGTCGGTGATCAATTTCAACATGGCATCGGCGATGCGCACGAGACAACGAGACGGCAACAGACTCGGCGGGTTCTTGAGATGACTGTGACAGAGCGGGGTCAACTGATTGCCCTGAGCCTCGATCACACCGAAGCCGGTGGAGCGCAGACTGGGATCAATGCCGAGAATTTTCACAACTAGGCGGCTGCTTGAACTTTCTCCAGGATCTCGTCGGGGATATCGCAGTTGGAGTAGACATTCTGCACGTCGTCGCTGTCTTCCAGCGCGTCGATCAATGCGAGAACACTGCGCGCGGTCTTTTCGTCCATGACGGGCAATGGCGTTAACGGGAGAAATGCGACTTCGGCGGATTCGGGTTTGATGCCTTTCGCTTCCAGAGCTTTGTGTACGACCTCGATCTGGTGCGGGTCGGTCAGAATCGAGTAGTTGTCGGGGTGTGTAATCATGTCTTCAGCGCCCGCGTCGAGCACCACCAGCAACAGTTGGTCAAAGTCGGAAATCTGTTCCTTCGCGACAAGGATCTGGCCTTTGCGATGGAAGAGATGTTTCACGGCACCCATGACTGCCATGTTGCCACCGTGTTTCGTGAAGATCTGGCGAATTTCGGCGGCGGTGCGGTTCTTGTTGTCGGAGAGCAATTCCATCAGGAGCGCGACACCACCGGGCCCGTAGCCTTCGTAGGTGATTTCCTCGTAGGTGACACCGGGCAGTTCGCCAGTGCCTTTCTTGATGGCGCGGTCAATGTTGTCGGCGGGCATGTTCATGGCGCGCGCCTTCATTAAAATGGTGCGCAGGCGGGGATTGAACCCGGGGTCGCCGCCGCCGTGTTTGCAGGCCACGGCCATTTCCTTGCCGAGCTTGGCGAAGATTTTGCCGCGTTTGGCGTCGATGGTGCCCTTGTAGTGCTTCACCTTCGACCATCTGGAATGCCCTGACATAGCCGGGAAATCTTAGCTTGCTGGCGGTCGGCTTTCCATATAATTTATCGGCGATCCGATGACTTGGGCGCGGGTGGTGGAATTGGCAGACACGTACGCTTGAGGGGCGTATGGCGAAAGCCGTGCAGGTTCAAGTCCTGTCCCGCGCACCAATCTCCGAATTGTTTTCGCGCCGGATCACCACGAGCAGCAGGGCCATCCACACCATCAAGGTTCCCCAGCAAGGCGCGCCCACGACCTCAAGCCGGCGGATGCTGGCTGAGGCGAGAACGAGCGTACAAAACACAATCAGCGTCCAACGGATAATTCGCCGCGTTGTATCATCAGGCTCGTTCATCGCCACCGCTAGCAGCGCCATCAAGGGCAAGAGCAGCAAGATGAAATAGTGCGTCTCCGATACCGGTGGCACCAGCAGCATCCAAGTGATCACGGCGGAAGCAATGAGGAGCTCGGACCCCTCCCCCGCTTTCCGTCCCACCGTCCACATCGCCCCAATCATCCCCAATCCGAGGAACACAGTCGCCACCCGGGCAACCGAATTGTTCGTCAAGCGGCTCAGCACGGCGGGCAGTGACTGGTTGCGCGGTTTCTGAGGGTCGAGCAGTTGATCATTCAATCCGCTCTGCGTCCGCTGACTTTCATTCGCGAGCGCCGGTCGGGCAACGATCCGTTCCCAGTGCTCCCAGGACGCGAGGTTCCTCTTGAAACCGATCATGGCACCAGGGAGAATTAAACCGCCGATAATGATGGTCACCACTGCGGCCAGCAGGAGCTTCCATTTCCTCCGCCACACGAAATACCCAAGCAAGACCAGCGGAAAAGCTTTCAACAGGACTGCGCCGGCCAGGCAAGCGCCGCCCCGCAGGTCATGACCTTCCCAATGCCAACAGAACGCTGCGAGCACCAGCCACATCAACAACACCGAGGCCTGTCCGCGGGTGAGCCCGGACATGAACCACACCAACAACATCGCGATGGGTATTGTCGACAAAATCAACAGATGACAATCGACACTAAAGACCGCCCGCACTGCCCTTACGCACATTACCAGCGCCCAGACGATCAGCGCTACGGAGATCACGTACCAGACCAACGCCCCCCAAAACACCGACAACTGTGCAAATGGCGCCATCAGAATCGCAAATGGCGGCGGGTAGACATAGGCCCACCCCCGCACATTGCGCACTTGATAAATGTCGGTGCCGTCAACGACAGCTTGGCCGGCCAGTTGGTAGACGGTGAAATCGGTCCTCTGGATTGGCCAGATTGCCGCGCGATATACGGTGCTCACGCCCAGCCCGACTGTGAGAGCCAGGGCCACTACCAACAGAGCTGCAGTACGCCTATCAACTGGCAACAAAATGAACCTCGCGTTCGCAATTCATATGGCACCGTTCCGAGATCTGATCGGACCATCAGCATCCGGAAGAACATCCAAAGATAACTGGCCTGCTCGTCGCCGGGGCCGAGTCCAAAATCATCAGCACTGGCTTTTCGGGACACCCAACGGCTCCAGCCGCAACCGCGCCATGTCCCACAACGTCGTGGCGATGACGTCAAACCGTCGAATGTGGGAAGCACCCAACTGCCTCTGGGAAAATGGCACCGCAACCTCTTTCACACGGAAACCCCGGCGCTGCGCTCTTATGAAAAGCTCGGCATCGACGAAGGGGCTACAGGAGCGTAAGGCCAGTTGATCCCAAACCGATTTACGCATGGCCTTAAATCCAAAGTTAATGTCCCGTAGCGACAACCCGAACAGCCTCCTCACCAGAGAATTGTAACCCAGCGAGATGACTCGGCACCGCCAGTTTGCGTCTTTCGTCACGCCGTCAGAGTAACCGGTCAGTACATCCGCGTCAGAAAACTCACGGAGGACTTGGGGCAGGCTGTTCAAGGCCACGGGCAAATCAAAATCCGTGTACACGAGAAACTCGTTGGAAGCCGCGCATAAACCCGCACGCAAGGCGCCACCAAAGCGCTGGTTGCTCGGCAGCCGCACGAGCTTGAGACGCGCGTCCCTGGTCGCCCACTGCGCAACCTTCTGCGCGCTGTCGTCGGTGCTGCCATCGTCGGCGACAACGATCTCGAAATCCTCAAAAAGACGATCCAAGGATCCCAGCGCGTGAGTCAGTGTTGCTTCAACAACCGGACCTTCATTGAACATGGGCAAGACCAACGAAATTGCCGTGTCCACCCTTGCCCCAAACCGTTGTGCCACTTCTGCTGCAGATGCAAAGCCGACTCTCGATCCCGGAGACTCGGTTGTTAAACCGTTTGCCATGGTCGTCTACCCTCCTTGGTCAAAAAACTACCGCTCGTCGGGTTCTAACATGATGACAATCCCATTACAGTTCTGTTCGGAGTAGGTGTGCAATCCGGCAGCGCCACAGACGGCACGGAAGAAATTCTTCCATGAATTCGCTGCTTCGTGCTAGATTATCTCTGGGAAGAGCAGGTGGCTTATGCGGGTTCGGTTTTTCTTTATCTCGGGAGTCAGCGTTGCCAGCGCCGCGTTTTGTGGCGGCTGCGCAATGAATCCCGACAAGCCGAACGAACCCCGGCCTGCCATGCGGGCCATCGAGCAGCCTGTTTCATCGCCCATAGAATCCGGTGAGGCACCAACCAACGAGAGCATCGGCCTGAGGATTCGCCGTCAGCTCAACGCCACCCCCACAACAACGGCGGGCATCATCGTGGAAGTCGACGACGGCAAGGTCACGCTCCGCGGAACGGCGCCGAATCTCGCCACGTCATGGCGCGCTGAAGCCATCGCGCACGCCGTGAAGGGCGTGAAGGGCGTGATCAACCAGATTGTGGTAATTACCCCGACCGTCCCACCGTGATTCAGGTGCTTCAACGGAAGATCGTCACCCGGTTCTTCCACATGAACCAGACGACTGCCAGACAAACCACGAGTGTGGCCAGCATCCCCAGTACCGACAACATCGAAAACCGTTCACCTGTTGGAGCGACGATGGATTTTGCGGCACTGGCTGCCTTCAGTTCTTCCTGCGCCTCGGTGAGATCCTGAATCACTTCCTCATAGGATTCGTACCGTTCGGCCGGGTCCTGGGCCAACATGCAGGCAACTGCCCGCGTCGTGCGCTCATGCAGGCCGGGCGTGTGCGTTTGCAGGGATAGCGCCGGTTGCGTCGTGTGCTGGGCGACCACCGCGCCCGTCGTGGCAGCATCGGATGGTGGCTGACCCGCCAGCGCGTGGAAAAGCGTTGCCCCCAGCGAATAGATGTCACTGCGCAAGTCTTCAGGATGACCACGGAGTTTCTCGGGCGCAACGTAGTAGGGTGTTCCCCAAAGCTGTTCCGAAACCCCCTCCCCAGCGCCTCCGGCGTCCCGGTCATGACTGCGCGCCAGGCCGAAATCGATGATCTTCGGGACTCCATCTTCATTGAACAGGATGTTGCCCGGCTTCACGTCACGGTGCAACAGACCGCGTCGCCAGGCGGCACCCAGTGCGGCAGTGATCTGCTGTCCGATGGAAAGCACGTCCGCCTCGGGGAGTTTGCCGAGCTTGGTGATGCGGTCGTCCAAACTGCCGTGGTCACACAACTCCATGGACAGGTAATACTGGCCATCGATTTCGCCGAATGAATAGACTTGGGCGACGTTGGAGTGATTGACGGACGCCGCCGCGCGGGCTTCCTGGGAGAAGCTACTGATGAATAACGGGTTCGTGGAGAGCTTCTTGTGCAGGATCTTCAGCGCGAGATAGCGGTTGAGCGGGAGATCGATGGCCTTGTAAACCGTGCCCACGCCACCGATGCCAATGGGGTTGAGCAACAGGAAATCGCCGAACTGCAGCGGTACAACCGAAAGCGCGCCACAATGCTTACACTCCACGTGAGTGAAGCCAGTTTGTCCCGTCAGGTCGATGATCGCCCCACAGGAATGGCAATTGATGGAATCCGGCACTTTGCCTGGTGCGTCCATGACCCGATCACGTTAGCACGCGGTCGAAAGCAGCAGCAACAGCAAACCAAGTGCAAGACCTGCAGGACTGACCGGGCGTTTATGGGACGAACCGGTGCGGGGCGAGTTTTTATCAGCATGGGCAATTTGCCACATGGCGACGTTTTATTTCCGACCTTCAGAGGTTCGGCCTCATCATGCCCAATCTATTCTCCCACAAGCTATTGCGCATTGATCTTGGTGCTCCTAAAACCACTGTGGCATATCGACTGCTAATTCACTGCTCGTACACGGTGTACCGACTCCCGTTGCGGCGAAGGCGAGTAGTCGTCAGGGTGCTTTTTCTGTTTACAGGCCCCGGACGGTTCTCTAGTATTCGCACCCGCACTAGGGGAGGAAATCGATGAAAAAAATTGAGGCCGTTATCAAACCGTTCAAGCTCGAAGACGTCAAGGAAGCGCTCGCAGGCGTGGGCGTCGAGGGCATGACGGTCACCGAGGTCAAGGGTTTCGGGCGTCAGAAGGGCCACACCGAAATCTACCGCGGCAGCGAGTACACAGTGGATTTTTTGCCCAAGTTGAAATTGGAGATCGTCCTGCCCGACGGCGCCGTGGAGGCCGCGGTCAATGCGATCCTAAAGACGGCCAAGACGGGCAAGATCGGCGATGGCAAGATTTTTGTACTGCCCATCGACGAGGCCGTGCGCATCCGCACTGAGGAGCGCGGCGATCAGGCTGTGTAACGCCGCAAAACTGGAGCAACTACGAATCACATTCAGCCAGATGGTGACCCGTTCACCATCTGGCCCGGAGGACAAACATGACACCCAAAGAAGTTCTGGCACTCTGTAAGAGCAAGAACGTTCAACTCGTCGACGTAAAATTCTGCGATTTTCTCGGCACCTGGCAGCATTTCTGCGCGCCGATCTCAGAGCTGGAGGAAGAAGTGTTCGAGGAAGGCCTCGGGTTCGACGGTTCATCGATCCGCGGATGGAAATCCATCGAAGCCAGCGATATGCTGCTGATACTCGACCCGGCCACGGCGATCATTGACCCATTTCCGCAGGTTACAACTCTGAGCATCGTGGCGGACGCTGTGGACACGATCACGCGTGAGCCGTACAGCCGTGACCCGCGCAACGTCGCTCGCAAGGCCGAGGCCTACCTGAAGCAGACGGGTATTGCGGACACCGCGTACTTCGGCCCGGAAGCGGAGTTCTTCATCTTCGACGATATCCGCTACGGCCAGACGGCCAACAGCGCGTTTTATTACATCGATAGCAACGAGGGCATCTGGAACAGCGGTCGCGAAGAATTCCCGAACCTCGGCAACAAGATTCGCCACAAAGAGGGTTATTTCCCCGTACCCCCGCAGGACACCCAGGCGGATATCCGCAATGAGATGATCATGGTCATGAAGGAGTGCGGCCTCAAAGTGGAGCGCGAGCACCATGAAGTGGCGACCGCCGGTCAGGCGGAAATTGATTTGCGGTTCAACTCGCTGGTTTCGATGGCCGACGACATGTTGCTGTACAAGTACATCGTCAAGAATGTCGCCAAGCGTCACAGTAAAACCGTCACCTTCATGCCCAAGCCCCTTTTCGGCGACAACGGCAGTGGAATGCACACGCACCAGAGCCTGTGGAAGAAGGGCAAGCCCCTCTTCGCGGGCAAGGAATATGCAGGCTTGAGTGACATGGCGCTTTACTACATCGGCGGCGTCCTCAAACACGCGCGAGCCATCGCGGCAATCACGAACCCGACTGTCAACAGCTACAAGCGGCTCACGCCGGGCTTCGAAGCGCCCGTGAACCTTGCGTATTCTAGCCGTAATCGCTCGGCGGCAATCCGCATCCCGACGTACTCACCCAGTCCGAAGGCGAAGCGCATTGAGTATCGTCCGCCGGATCCGATGGCGAACCCGTACATAGCGTTCTCCGCGCTGCTCATGGCCGGTTTGGACGGCATTGAGAACCGCATCGACCCTGGCGAACCGCTCGACAAGAACATTTACGAGTTGTCCGCCAGCGAACTCAAGAAAGTGCCGTCAATGCCCGGCAGCCTCACGGAAGCGTGCGACGAACTCGAAGATGACCATGAGTTCCTGCTCAAGGGCGACGTCTTCACACAGGACGTGATCGATACCTGGATCGAGATGAAGCGCAAAGAACAGGATCAGATTCGCTTACGCCCGCATCCGTGGGAATTCCACATGTACTACGACGCGTAAAGGAATTGTGTCACGCGCAGGGCTCGAAGTTTTCGCGAACTTCGAGCCCTGTTTTTTTCTACCGTACACGTCGTCAGGAAAGAATTCTTGCGCGCGGACGCTTTTTTTCTTGAAGCGGGGAAACTCGCTCGCTATGCTCCTGTGCGTTAAGGTAAAGGCGAGGACGCGGAGGGGCTGTGAACAACCTGTTAGTAGCCTGGACGAATAGCCATGTATCGCTAGTTGGTCGTATCCGTTATCCAGGACATGAGGATTTTTTTGTTCGCTTCTCTCCCGAGTCTGACACGAATGTTGTGAGGGGAAAACGCAGCTGCACATCGGTATAAAAGCCGATTCCAAGTCGTAATTTTCGCAGTTGCTGGGCGTTTGGTTGGCGACGCATGGGGGGTTTTACAAGGTTTTGATTCCCTTGGTATTCGTGTGCAGGTCTCTTCTCTCCGCCTGTCCTTGGCCAGGTCAGCCTACCGGCTGCCGCACAGAAAATGTGTTAGCAAGCTGTGAATAAGTCAGGTATCGCGATGACGGAGAAAAGATGACGGCGGGGCACGAGCAACTGTGGCGAGACGCGAGCAAAATCCTGCAAGGAATGCTCAATCCAGAACTTTTTGGCAGGTGGTTCGCGCCCATTAAGGCCGTCGAAATCAATCAGGACGCCCTCGTTCTTGGAGTGGCCAACGAATTCTATCAGATCTGGCTCCAGGACAACTTTCTCCCACTGATCCGCGAGGCCGTCAATCAAGTCTCCCGGCATCCGCTGCAGGTTCGTTTTTCCATCGCACCAGGTTTGAAAGCGCCCGCCGAAGTCGTTAAGCCAACCGTCGTTGGTGCCACGGAGAAACGCGGCGCGGCAAAGGCATCTCTCGACGCGAAGTTGAACCCACGGTACACCTTCAACAGTTTCGTCATCGGTCCGAACAACAATTTTGCTCATGCTGCGGCGCTGGCGGTCGCCCAGTCGCCTGCGAAAGCCTACAACCCGCTCTTCGTCTACGGCGGCGTGGGCCTGGGCAAGACGCATCTCATGCAGGCGATCGGCCACGCGGCCTCAGGCAACAGCAAGATCAGCCGGGTCTGTTACATCACCTGCGAGCAATTCACCAACGATTTCATCCAGGCCATCCAGAACAGCACCATGACGAAGTTCCGCAAAAAGTACCGCCAGGTCGATGTGCTGCTCATCGATGACATCCAGTTCCTCGCCGGCAAAGAGCGCATGCAGGACGAGTTTTTTCACACCTTTAACACCCTTTTCGATGCGCATAAGCAAATAGTGCTCTCAAGCGACCGGCCGGCGGCGGAAATCGCAAACCTCGAGGCCCGCCTGGTTTCCCGCTTCGAGTGGGGCCTGGTGACCGAACTCCAGCCACCCGCGCTGGAAACGCGCATCGCAATTCTCAAGAAGAAAGCGGCCCTGATGGATGTGAAGCTCTCGGATCAGGTCATTGAGTTTCTCGCGGAAAGGATTCGCACCAATATCCGCCGTCTGGAAGGCGCCCTGATCCGCGTCGCCTCTTTTGCATCCCTCACCGGCAGTGAAATCAATCGTGATGCCTTGGAATCGCTGTTGCGCGACGCGCTCCATGAAGAAGCCAAGCGGACAGTCACCATCGAGTCGATCCAAAAGAAGGTCGCCGAACATTTTGACATCCGCATTGCCGATATGACCAGCCGCCGCCGCCCACAAAGCGTGGCGTTCCCGCGGCAGGTGGCAATGTACCTGAGTCGCACGCTGACCAGTCGGTCATTGGCGGACATCGGCGAGAGCTTCGGTGGCCGCGATCACGGCACGGTGATCCATGCCTGCAAACTCATCGAGAAGCGCACGGCCAAGGACCAGAGTTTGCGCCAGACCGTGTCGTTCCTGGAGCAATCACTGCAACGCCAATAACCTGTCGGCAAGTTGTCAATCAGCTGCGGAATGATGCCGATGGCTGGGGAATTTGTCCCCGTATCATATCCACTGGTTCCCAAATCGGAAGTTTCTCGGCCGGGGCCAATCGATGCAACTACCTGCTGCATCCTTGACAAGGAAAGTTGTTTGCGATATTCACAGCCCGAACGGTAACGACTGTTTCTCTTATTATAATATAGTCTTAGTATTCAGACGGCCATGCCCATCAAATTCAAAGTTACCAAGGAAGCGATTCTCGACGGCTTGCAGCGCGTGCAAAACGTTGTGAGCACCCGCACAACGCTGCCCATTTTATCGAATGTGCTTGTCCACGCGTCCACTGGCAGCCTGAGTTTAACGACCACGGATCTGGATGTTGGCGTTCGCTGTAAAGTCGAGGCGGAAGTATCAAAGGCCGGTTCGACGACGCTTCCTGCTCGTAAGCTGTTTTCCATATTGAAGGAAGTCCCTGCGGCGGAGATTGAAGTTGAGGTGGACGACCGCAATGCGGCCTCGATTCGCTGCGGGTCGTCATTCTACAAGATCATGGGATTGCCCGAGGAAGAATTTCCGCGTTTTCCCGAGTCTGGCGCAGGCAAGGCCTTGAAAATTGAGCAAGCAGTGCTCCGGGACATGTTGAAGAAAACTGCCTACGCTGTTTCCAACGATGAGACGCGCTATGTTTTGAATGGCGTTTTCATGGGGTTCAAAGGTGACAAGCTCACCGTCGTTGCTACCGATGGCCGCCGTCTGGCGCTGATCGAGCACGACATCGAGGTTCCCAAGGGAGCGGAGGCCGAGTTGATCCTGCCGACCAAGGCGGTCGCCGAGCTGGAGCGCCTTCTCGCGGACAAGGGCGACGTGAAGCTCTCGATCGGTGAAAACCAGATCATTTTCGAGTTGGATGGCACCACCTTGGTCTCCAAGCTGATTGAAGGCACGTACCCGAATTTCCGCCAGGTGATTCCGACTGAGACGAAAGAGCGCGTTCCACTGGAACGTGAGCTATTGTTGGCGGCACTCCGCCGCGCCTCGATTTTGGCCAGCGAGAAGTCGCAGTCCGTGAAGCTCAATTTCGGCAAGAACACGTTGACGATCACCGCGACCACGCCTGAAGTTGGCGAGGCCAAGGAAACACTTTCCATCAATTACAAAGGCAAGGAGATTACCATTGCCTTTAATCCACAATACATGATGGATCCGCTGCGTAACCTGGATGCCGACGAGGTTTTTGTGGAATTGACCGACGAATTGAGCCCCGGCGTCATCAAGGTCAACGCCCCGTTCCTCTACGTGCTGATGCCCATGCGGCTTAACTAGCCGATTCACAACGGCCTGGCGGGCTTGACACCTTTTTCACCCCGTTCTACTCTTCTACGGACCGTCACGACTGCCTCGTAGTGTAATGGTAGCACAACTGACTCTGGATCAGTTTGTCTAGGTTCGAGTCCTAGCGAGGCAGCCATTTCAATTTGCGTCCAGGCTGTCTGACCACACGATTTGCTCAAATGCTTCCACCGCCAGCCATCGAGCCGGACGGTGACAGATTGAGCCAGTGCGGGACGAATGTGTCCGGTTCAGGCGCTGGCCGTGGTGGCGGCGTGTCCGCGACTAGGATTGATTGTCGAAGTTGGACCACGCCGCGGAAAATGCGGGATCGAACGGTACCAAGTGGGACCTCGAGGATATCAGCAATCTCTTTGTACGAATAGTCCTCCAGATAAAAGAGGGTGAGCACCGCCCGGTACGGTTCCTGGACCTGGCCGAGAAGCTCGAACACCCGGGCTGCGTCAAGCGCGTTCACCATTTCCGGTGAGAGGGTGGGCAGATCTTCAATCCCTTCGCTCAACTCGAAATGCGGAAAGCGCACCGCCCTTCTGCGGATTTGCAGGAACTCCCGGTGCAGGATTGTAAACAGCCACGACTTGACCTTGCTACGATCCCGCAGTTGATGGCCTTTGGTCGCCCAGATATAGAAAGTTTGCTGGGTAAGATCGCACGCGTCGGCCTCTGTCCGCGTCAGGCTGAGGGCGAACCTGTAGAGCGATTCATAATGCTGGGACACTATCTGTTCAAAATCATCTGAAGGCATAAGGTGGTTCCCGTTGTGCGATTCACCTTGTCGGGAGGACATAATTCTCTGAGATGATGGCGTAAAACAATCGGATCCACCCCAGACGGATCATGAAACCGCGGCCGGGATCCAAGGCGGCACTGGTCCGTGGTGTTCGCGTGGTTCTGTCTGGCGATCTGGTATGGGATCGCGTCGGTGGCTTTCCCGTGCGGCGGATGATTGTTTGCCGTCTAAAGCCAGGGACATTCGATTTGCTCCGGACACTTGCGAGTTTGCATTGCTCATTCATGTAAGTGTGAAGTATGAGCCCTGGGCATATTCCATTCTTTCCTCAATGCACTGTGGTACTATCGTCCCATGAGGCGTGTGTTTTGTTGTAACCCCTTGTAGAATCGCTCCGGTTGGTTTATAGGGCGATTAGGAGAATCGCAGGCTTATGAAGCATCCGGTTACCGCAGGCCGGAACTGGGACGAAAGACCCAGTGCGGCGAAGTCGTCGCTCACGGATAATCCCTCCATGTTCCAGCTCCTGTTCGAGCGAAGTGCCGATGCGATGTTGCTATTCGATCCACAGATGGGTGTGTTCGTGGACTGCAATCAGGCGGCCGTCGACCTCATGCGCGCGAGCACGAAGGAACAGCTTTTGCAGGCGGGGCCGGAAGATTTCTCGCCTCCCTTGCAACCCGACGGTGTTTCGAGCCGCGAAAAAACGCTTCAGATCATTGCCTTGGTTGAAAAATACGGCAATCATCGGTTCGAATGGGTGGGCCGCCGTTTCGATGGAAACGAAGTTCCGATGGAAGTGTTGGTGACGTCGATCCAGGTGGGGGGCCGGAGCCTGAATGTGTCGGTGGTGCGCGACATTACCGAACGCAAGAAAACCGAGCGGGAATTGCTGGAGTTAAACCAGTCGCTGGAACGCCGCGTTGCGGAACGCACCGCCGCGCTGACCACGAGCGAGGCGCAGTTTCGCGCGCTTGTCGAGCACGCTCCGGAAGCGATCGTGGTCTTTGACGGGGACACCGGACGGTTTCTATTCGGGAATGAGCACGCCTGCACTCTTTACGGAGTGCCCATGGAAAAACTGGCTGAGTTGACGCCGGCGGATGTGAGTCCTGAACTTCAAGCGGATGGCCGGCGATCCGACGAACTCGCCCGCAAATTGATGGATGAAGCCCTGGCCGGTGGCACCCCGGTCTTTGAATGGATTCACCGGCAGCCGGACGGCAAACTCATCCCAACTGAAGTGCGGCTGCTGCGCCTGCCGGCGGAGGGCAAGAATCTGGTTCGGGCCAGCATCATCGATAACACCGAGCGCAAGCGCGCGCAGACAGCGCTGGCCGAAAGCGAAACCCGGTTCAGCGCCGCCTTCCAGGAGTCGCCGATACTCATCGCCATCGGGCGCATGAGCGACGGGAAGTTTGTGCTCGTAAACGATGCATTCGCGGCATGGACCGGTTACACGCGTGACGAAATCATCGGACGGAACACGACCGAGCTCGGCGTGTGGGAGCAGCCGCAAGATCGCGAAGCCTTTTGGGCAGACTTGCGCCGCACAGGCTCCATTCGTGAGCGTGAGTGCAGCTTTAGGAACCGGCATGGACAGCAGTTCACCATGTTGGTGTCCTCCAAAGTCATCCAAATCAACCATGTGCCGCACGTGCTGGCGATGGGATTGGACATTACCGGGCGGAAAAAGGCCGAAGCGGAGTTGATGGCAAGCGAGGCACGATTACGCGAGAGTGAGGCTCGCTTCAGCGTGGCGTTCCAGGCCAGCCCCGTCTTCATCAGCATGTTGCGCATGAGTGACGAAAGGTATGTTCTGGCAAATGACGCTCTCTTGAACTGGCTGGGCTATGCGCGTGAGGAAGTCCTGGGCCGAACTTCGGCGGAATTGGGCATGTGGGACTATCCTGCCGAGCGGGAGGCGGTATGGCGGGATATGCGGACCAACGGCTCGATTCGTCAAAGGGAGTGCCGATGGCGCAATCGTTGCGGCGAGTCGTCCACCGTCCTGCTCTCGGGGGAAACGATTACGATTGACCACGAACCCCATATGCTCTCGTTGGTCCTGGACATCTCCCAGCGCAAGAACGCGGAGGGGGAAATCCTCAAGGCGTTGGCCCGTGAAAAAGAACTCAGCCAACTCAAAAGCAATTTCGTTTCCATGGTCTCACACGAATTCCGCACGCCGCTCGGCATCATCCAGTCTTCGGCGGAATTGCTCCGCGATTTTTACCAGAAGATGCCGCCCGCCGAACGCGACGAACAATTGGAGTCCATCACACGGAACACGCGCCGAATGGCCGGGATGATGGAAGAAATCCTGGTTCTCAGCCGCCTGGACGCCGGCAAGTTGGACTTTCAACCAGCCACGCTTGACTTGAACGTATTTTGCCGCCGCCTGGTGGATGAGGTTCTTTCGGCGACAAACAGGCGGTGCCGTATCGAATTATCGCTGGCCTCGGTTCCGGCGGAAGCGAAGGCGGATGAAAGATTACTCGGGCACATTTTCACAAATCTCCTGAGTAACGCGGTGAAATACTCAGAGCCCGGAGCGACCGTGAGTTTCGCGGTTCAGCGGGATGGGGTGGACGCGGTCTGCATCGTTCGTGACCAGGGAATCGGTATCCCCGGTGAAGATCACCAACACTTGTTCAAGGCGTTCCATCGCGGAAGCAATGTGGAAACCCGCCCGGGCACCGGACTCGGCCTGCTCGTGGTAAAACGTTGCGTGGAACTCCACCGAGGGAGCGTGCGACTCGTGAGTAAACTTGGAGAAGGCACCACGGTCACGGTCAGGCTTCCGGTTTTGGAATAGACCCATGAGAAGAATCCTGGTGATCGAGGACGAACCAGAAATGAGGCGGAACATCATGGCTCTGCTCCGCTATCACGAGTACGAGCCAATCGAGGCTGAAAATGGGCGCAAAGGGGTGGAGCTTGCACGGCAAGAAAGGCCTGACTTGATTCTCTGCGATGTCATGATGCCCGAATTGGATGGCTACGGTGTGTTGCAAGCATTGCAACAGGATGTTGGTCTGGCATCGATTCCATTCGTCTTCCTCACCGCCAAAGGGGATAAGGACGATTTGCGAAGCGGCATGAACCTTGGAGCTGATGATTACCTGACGAAGCCAGTGGCCAACGCTGATCTCGTCCAGGCAATCGAAGCGCGGCTGCGCCGTTCCCAACAAAATGCCAGGCGCGAATTCAAACCCAATTTCTCCTCAGCCGAGCCACTGCTCAAGCTGGGGCTTACTCCCCGTGCCACGGAAACGCTGCTCTGGCTCTCCCAGGGCAAGACAAACTCGGACATCGCGACGATTCTTGGCATCACCGAGTCCACCGTGAAAAAGCACGTGCAGGAAATATTCGAAAAACTCGGGGTTGAAACCCGGGGCGCCGCCACCGTGCGAGCGCTGGAAGTGCTCAACTCGCTGAGGCCGTAAACTTGTACTGGATCGAAAGTGCTACCGGTCTGACATCCGCCCGACGCTGAAGTTGGAACCTGGCCTGCCGCTACCGACGACGAGGCAAGAGCAGCCGATATGTTCCCTTCTTGGGTGGACATTCCGCGCAATTTTTTTTGGAACCACCTCCCCTCCTGTTCCTCATATCCACGCAAAAGCGAATCTGATTGTTTGGAGCGACGATAATCCTTCGCTCCAGTCAGACGCGCGAAAAAAATCAACCATGGAGAACGTTATGAGGAACGAACGTAGCAAAACGAGAACTATAAATGAAATGCCGGCCCTTCGACGGCTGGGGCCAATCGCGCTGGCTTTGGTCCTGTTGGCATCCCAAGCTCTGGCGGTTTCCTTTTCCTTTTCGACCGGCGATCCGGATGGAAAAATCGCCACGCTCTCGCGTCCGTCCAGCCCGGGGAAAAACCAGACCGAGACGGCCGACGACTTCATTCTCACGGAGACAACGCTCATCAACCAGGCAACCTTCACGGGCCTGCTTCCCCTGGGAGTGCCGCTGGCGAGCATCAGCGACGTTGAAGTCGAACTGTATCACGTTTTCCCTGGTGACTCGGATACCAACCGCGTACTGACCGTACCCACACGGGCCAATTCACCCGGCGATGTTGAAATCGACAATGCCACGCGGGATGGAGCCGACGGTTCCCTGAGCTTTTTCGCCACGCTGGTGAATTCGTCCTTCACCGCGTCCAACTCAGTCGTGAACGGCATCAACAAGAGCCCCGGCCAATTCACCAATGGCGAAGGTCCTGTTACTGGACAGGAGGTGACGATCAGTGTGACCTTCAACCCGCCGATCTTGCTTCCCGCCGGCCACTATTTCTTCCGCCCCGAGGTCTTATCGAGCGGCGGCGATTTTCTGTGGCTTTCCGCGCCCAAACCGATCGTCGCCCCTGGCACTCCGTTCTTGGGCGACCTGCAAAGCTGGATACGGAATGACGCTCTTGCTCCGGACTGGCTGCGCATTGGGACCGACATCACTCACCAAGGCCCGTTCAACTCCGCGTTTTCGCTCTCCGGTGAGACCGACGAAGACGGTGATGGAATCCCGGATTCTGTGGATCTGTGCCCGGACACTCCGGCTGGCGCCATTGTGGACGCAGATGGGTGCAGCATCGACCAAATCGCGCCGTGCGCCGGTCCGGCTTCGGGCGGAAGGTGGAAGAATCATGGCAAGTACGTCTCCGCAGTTACCCAGGCGGCGGAAGCATTCGTGGCGCAGGGTTTGATCAGCGCGGATCAGGCGGACGAGATCGAAACGCAGGCTGCTGAGTCTAACTGCGGAGCCAAAGGTCGATAACAACGGAGCACACAGTGCCGCAAGCGGCGCGGCATGATGACGATGACCTTGCGGGCGCCTCTTTCTCCTCCCTTGCAACTGAGGGCGGGGAGTGGAGGCGCCCGTTTGGCGTCCGGTTTGGAGGGTGAGCCTGCCGGCAGCTTCCTATGGATAGGTGTGGGAGGGGAGGACACTTTGTTCGTGGCATAGCCCATACGTTCTGCTAAAAGGCGCTCTACAGTTGGCGTGCTTCGCGGAATGGAATCGGCCTACACACCCAGGCACAGGAACAGACACTACAAGTGGGCTGTCGTCGGCATGCTGTGGTTCGTCTGCTTTTTCAACTACGCGGATCGACAGGCGATTTCATCGGTTTTCCCGATACTGAAGAAGGAGTTTGGTTTCAGAGCGGTGCAGCTCGGGTTAATCGGCTCGGCGTTCATGTGGGTGTACGCGCTCGGCGCGCCGTTCGCGGGTTTTCTGGCCGACCGTCTGCCCCGCAAGCAACTGATCCTCGGCGGGTGCCTCCTGTGGAGCGGCGTCACGGTCATGACCGGGTGGTGCGGTCGACTGTGGCAATTTGTAACCGTTCGCGCACTGGAAGGACTCGGTGAGACGTTTTATTTTCCTGCCACAATGTCGCTGGTGAGCGACTATCACGACGGACGTACCCGTTCGCGGGCGTTTTCACTGCACCAATCGAGCGTTTACATCGGCACCATCGCGGGTAGCTGGGCAGGAGCGTGGTTCGCGGAAGCACATGGATGGCGTACGGGATTTTATTTTTTCGGTTGCGCCGGCGTGGTGCTGGCGCTGGTACTTTATTGCTTTTTGCGGGAACCGGCGCGAGGTGCTGTCGAGGGAGCCGGTCAAGCTGTACTGCCGCCATTGGGTGTACGCGAAGTGGCCCGCGTGATTTTCCGTAAACCGACAGTACTGCTGCTTATGGCCGCGTTTCTCGGTGCGAACTTCGTAGCGACAATCTTCCTCACGTGGACGCCGACATTTCTTGTTGAAAAATTCGCCTTCAAACTCACTGCCGCCGGCCTGTCCGGCAGCGTATACATCCATCTCGCGAGCGCGCTGAGTGTGCCGTTGGGTGGTGTACTGGCCGACCGGCTGGCGCGCCATTTTGTTGGCGGGCGGATGCTGGTGCAGGCGTTTGGACTGCTCGTGGGCGCTTCGTTTGTCGGGTTGGTAGGCCTCACATCGAGTGTCACCACGTTGCTTGCGTCCATGACACTTTTCGGTCTCTCCAAGGGATTTTATGATGCCAACATTTTCGCGTCGCTGTTCGACGTGATTGAGCCACGGGCGCGCGCCACGGCTGCGGGTATCATGAACACGGTGGGATGGGGCGGCGGCGCGCTCGGGCCGCTGGCCGTTGGATTTGCGACACAGTACGGCCGGCATGAAAAACCTATCGACAACATGAGCGAGGCCATTGCTTTTGGCGCGATTATCTATGTCATCAGTGCGGGGCTGTTGTTGTGGGCGGCGTTTGGATTTGCCGGGCGTGATATGGTGCGGGTCGCGACACCGGCCCGAGGTTTATGAAGACCCGATTTCTTGCCTTTCCTCTACTCTTCGCGATCACCGGACTGGCGGCAGCGCCGCGCAATCCCACAGTGATTTCATCCGCGTTCATCAACGAGCGCGCGCCGTATCCGGAATGCCACGCCTCAACGATCGTTGAGGTGGCGCCCGGCAAACTGGTTGCGGCGTGGTTTGGCGGGACGCGGGAACGCGCGCCCGACGTCGGCATCTGGGTAGCGCGACAAGATGGCGGGCACTGGCTTGAGGCGGTGGAGGTGGCGAACGGTGTGCAGACGAATGGCACGCGGCTGCCGACGTGGAACCCGGTTCTGTTCCAGCCGAAGAACGGGCCGCTGGTATTGTTTTACAAGGTCGGGCCTTCCCCGAGCGAGTGGTGGGGGATGATGATTACATCGACGGATGGCGGAAAAAGTTGGGACAAACCAGTGCGGTTACCGGCGGGCGTGTTGGGGCCGATCAAGAACAAGCCGGTGCTTTTGGCGGACGGCGCCTGGTTGTGTCCCTCCAGCACGGAAGCTGGGGCGGCGGGCTGGCGGGTACATTTCGAGATCACGCGCGATGCCGGCAAGACCTGGGAGGTCGTGAGACCGGCGGAAAAGGGAAACAAGTTGGACGCGATCCAGCCGAGCGTGCTCTTCCACCACGACGGCCGGCTGCAAGCCCTTTGTCGTACGCGGAACGGGGTGATCGCCACCACGTGGTCGAGCGATGGCGGAAAAACGTGGGGCCCGTTGGAGTCGGTCGGATTGCCCAACCCGAATTCCGGGATTGATGCCGTTACGTTGGCGGATGGGTGTCAATTGTTGGTTTACAATCATTCGGCGCCGCCACCGGACCGCCCGACGAAAGGCGCTCGTTATCCACTGGATGTGGCGATTTCGTCGGATGGCGTGAAATGGCAGCACGTTCTGACGCTCGAAGATCGGCCGAGCGGCAATGGCTATGCGTACCCCGCCGTCATCCAAACATCCGACGGCCTGGTGCACATCACGTACACGTGGAACCGCCAGCACATCAAATATGTGGTGCTTGATCCAAAGCAGCTTGGAACGACGGCACTACGCGTAACGGATTTGAAGTGCGAATATGCGGTGGATCCGTTGGGCGTCGATCTGGCGCAGCCGCGATTGTTCTGGCGCGTGGCGAGCAACGAGCGCGGGCAGGCACAGACCGCGTGGCAGGTGCTGGCGGCATCCTCGGCGGACATGCTCGCACACGATCGGGGCGATCTGTGGGACAGCGGACGTGTCGCTTCGGATGAAACTGCGTTTATGCGGTACGCAGGTGCGCCGCTTAGATCGTCGCAGCAAGTGTTGTGGAAGGTGCGCGCCTGGGACCGCGATGGGCACGCTACGCCGTGGAGTGAGAACGCGACCTGGACGATGGGGTTGCTCAAGCCAGCGGATTGGGAAGGGAGTTGGATCACTTCGCCGGTCGTGACCGAGTCGTTGCTGCTGCGACAAGAATTTTCCGTGCGGCCGGGATTGCGTCGCGCGGTGGCGTATGTTTGCGGGCTGGGACAATATGAACTCGATTTTAATGGCGCGAAGGCCGGTGAGGACCTGCTGGCACCCGGCTGGACCGATTACGATCGGACGACGCTTTACGACACACACGACGTGACGGCGTTGTTGCGCGAGGGGACAAACACCGTCGCGATCATCCTCGGCAACGGTATGTACAATGTCGTCCGCCGAAACCGCTTCGCGAAATTCATCGGTTCCTTCGGCCCGCTGCGGGCGATTCTGCGCCTGCGTCTCGAATATGCTGACGGCACGGTGGAGTTTGTCGGCACCGATCCGACGTGGCGCACCTTGGCGGGGCCGATCACATTCAATAACATCTACGGCGGGGAAGACTTTGACGCGCGGATTGAACCCGTGGACTGGACCAGGGCAGGCTTCAATGACAGCGCGTGGCCGCAAGCGGTGAGGATGGTCCTGGTCGGCGACACGTTACGCGGCCAGAGTTTTGCGACGGAGCCGTTGCGCGCGATTGAGACGCGGCAGCCCATTGCGACAAAGGCGTTTTCTGACGGCAGTGCGGTTTATGATTTTGGGCAGAACGCCTCGATGATGCCGCGCCTCCGCGTGAGCGGACCGATGGGGAGCGTCGTGCGGCTCACGCCGGCGGAGGTGGTCGATGCCGATGGCACAATCAATCGCAGCACAATGGGAGGCGCGAGCCGCGGCAGTTCCTGGTGGCAATATACCAAGGCGACGGATGGCGAAGAGACATGGTTTCCGAAATTCTTTTACGTGGGGTGTCGATACCTGAAAGCTGAATTTTTCCCGGCGAATGTCGGTGAAACGAATGCATTGCCCCGAATCGAATCACTGGAAGATGTCATCGTGCATTCGAGCGCGGCGCCGATCGGACATTTTGCCACTTCGAACAAGTTGCTCAATCGCATCCGCGACCTTGTACGCTGGGCGCAGCGGTCGAACATGGTGTCCATCCTCACCGACTGTCCGCATCGCGAAAAGCTTGGGTGGCTTGAGCAATATCATCTCAACGGCCCGGCCATTCGGTATGAGTTCGATGTCACACGGCTTTTCGCCAAAGGCATGCACGACATGGCCGATGCGCAGACGGAGGATGGCCTGATACCGACGACTGCGCCGGAATACGCAAAATTCAAAGGCGCCTTTCGGGATGCGACGGAGTGGGGTTCGGCCTTCATCCTCGTGCCGTGGCAGCAATACCAATTCACTGGCGATCTCGACCTGTTGCGTACCCACTTTGATGCGATGAAGCGGTACTTCGCCTGGCTCGAAACGCGCGCGACAGATGACATCGTGTCCGAGGGCCTGGGGGATTGGTACGACCTCGGCCCGAAAAAGCCCGGCCCGGCGCAATTGACACCGCCACCGGTGACCGCCACGGCATTTTATTTCGAGGATGCGGCGATTCTTTCGCGGATCGCGAAGCTCCTGGGCCGTCCGGACGACGCGAAACATTATGCCGATCGTGCAGAAAAGATTCGCGGGAGTTACAACCGCCACTTCTTTCATGGCGACACCGGTTCGTACGCTGCGGGATCGCAATGCGCCGACGCGCTACCGCTGGTGATGAACATCGTTGAGCCCGCCGACCGCGCTCGCGTGCTGGCCGCGCTCGTGCGCGATGTGGGACTGCATGGCGACGCGATGACCGCGGGCGACGTCGGTTTCCGTTACCTCCTCCAGGCGCTTGCCCAAGGCGGCCGCTCGGATTTGATTTACCGGATGATCAACCAGGATGAGAAGCCGGGCTATGGCTACCAACTCAAGAAGGGCGCGACGAGCCTCACTGAATCGTGGGATGCGAACCTCAGCTCGTCGCACAATCACTTCATGCTCGGGCAAATCACAGAATGGTTTTACAAAGACCTCGCGGGCATCGACGTTGACCCGACAGGACCCGGTTTCAAGAAACTCATCCTCCGCCCGCAACCCGTCGGCGATCTCACGTGGGTCGAGGCGAGTTATGAGTCGATCCACGGTCCAATCTCCGTGCGCTGGGAGCGCGACGGCGAACGTTTCGTTTTGAAAGCGACAGTTCCCGCGAACACGACAGCGACCATCTTCCTTCCCGCTCGCGACGGCGCCGTGGTGCAGGAAAGCGGCGCGCCCGCGGAACGGCGTCCGGGAGTGAAGTTCCTTCGCCGCGAAGGCGACCGCGCCGTGTTTGCCATCCAGTCAGGCAGCTACACTTTTGAATCCCGATTCTCCAACCCACAATGCGGACCTCAATAAGGCTTCCGTATTCGGTTGGTGGAGGCGCAATGATTCGCACCCTGAGATTCCACCGCTTGGGCTCAAACGTTGGTTTCTGATGAGGGCAAATTCTCAGCGGTCGGCAGGGAACCGTCCTTTTTGATTCCAGTGAGCTTCGTCTTATCCCCGAACCATGTGATCGCGCCACAACGAGTGCACATACGCGCCACGGTTTCGATGTGGCTGGTCTTGAACGTCCAAAATCTGGTCTTGTCAGGATAAAAATAGTTTAGCCCGGTGGATTGGATCCGCCCCGCAATCAGTTCATTATGGTGGCAAACTGGACAAAACTCCTGGACCGACTCGCTGTCCTTTGCGCTCTTAAAAACCTGGACGTGACTATCCAGATCTTCCTGCAGGAACCGGGTCGAATCTCCGATCTTGCGATAGGTGATCAACTTATCGCGCATCCATCGATAGATCGTCGGTTCGGTGACACCGAGGTATTCGGCAGCTTCTTTGATTGTGTACCAGCGTGGATTCTCGTTCTTTTGCTCAGTCTTCATAGCACCTGCTTTTTTTATATCAGAAAACACTTGCATTTAAACACAAAACACTGTAAATGATAGCGTGTAATAGTCAATAGCTATATTAGATAGTAAATAGCACCCTAAGCAACACAACCAGAGGATCTGTTATGAACGAGTATAATCGATCACCCAGAATTCCCCCTCTGTTAGAACTACCTCATGGGGATCAGCCATTGCTCTACTGGATGAGGCGCTTCTTGGCGTGCAATCCGTTCTATCTGATCAGTGCGGCGTGCCTGCTTTATGGGAGCTATCGATTTACGACTGGCCCGGCCTTCCGCGCGGCAGAATTGGGTCCAGTCTCCACCATCTTCGGTTCTCTTCAAATCTACGAGATGTTGCTGGCCACTACTGCCATCTTTCTCGCTTCTCGCCAGATTTGGTATGACTCTACGCTGCTAGTGACCATGGAGAATATGTTAGTCCTGATCCCATTCATTCTCGTTACATTGGCAGTTTTTTTGGGTACCACTGTGACGTGGGTGGTGTGCGGTACGGGGGCGGTCATGGCCATCTTGAGATTCTGGGGTTTGAAGCGATTTATTCCGGAACTAAACATGCCACCCCGAGCATTGGGCATCGGTTTGCTCATACTGGCGACGAATCTGGCATTGCCCTTCTTCTTCAAGTCGATCCACAAGACCAATCTCGATGCGTTGGGCGGATGTAGTCGTTCTTGTTGGCTGATCCTGCTGCCGCTGCTGTTTGCTTCGGTCAATGTGTTGCCGCGACCGACTCAATGGGGTGGCATGGCCGCGCAACGCAGTTGGTTGCCACTCGGTTTCGCAGCAATCTGGATAACCGTGAGCGCCGTCCATTTGTGGTGTATCGGTTACATTTACGACCTGGTCTGGGAGATATCTCTTGTGGCGCCACTGTTGTGGGTCGCGACCTGGACTTCGTACAATCGGATCTCCGATTTTGCTCCTAATCCGCCATCAGGATGGCGCATCGCTTCGTTGGCGCTTCCTGTCCTGACAACATTGGTTGGTGCCTGGAATGGCGACAGCGAGATTGTGTTGCTATTGGCCGTGCTCAACGCCGCCGTGTACGCCGGCATCTATGCGCTCCACCGGGACAATCGCGTGGCCTTTCATCTCCTGCTCATCTCCCTGGCAACGCTGGTCGCGGCGATGCCCGAGAGCTTGGGAAAGGTCCTCATTCCGCATTATAGCCGGGAGCTGTGCGTCATGGGCGCGATCATCGGTTACGTCATTCTTCGGGCAATCCTATCGACCCATCCGCTCGCGGCAGTGGGCGGAGCGGTGGCCGTGACCGGTGCCGCCAGCTACCTGCTTGAACGTTTCTCGCAGGGCCCCGAATTCGGTATTCAATTCGGGCTGGTATTCCTGTTGGTGCACAGTCTGGCTTGGCAGGATGCGCGGCATTCCGGCGCCAACGTCTTGCGCATCATCGCCGCGTTGGCTTGGACCGCGCATTCGACTGTCTGGGTGCAGAATAACCACGGAATCGCCGGCTGGACGGTGTCGGCACTCGCCGTATTCGTGCTGGGCTGTTATCTGGCAGCACGACTAATCTGGCAGCACCGGGCGTCCTTGGTGGTGCCGGCCACCGCGTTGGTGGTTCTGGCACTCATGCCGGGCAAATCGGTCGTCATGTCGGCCACACACGCTCCCGCCGGGCTTTTGGCGGTCTTGCTGGCCTTTCTGTTGTTCGTCGTCGGCACTTTCGTCGCCTTGAATAAGGACACATGGATTCCATCACACAAGTCTCATTGAACGTGGCGGGTTCCTCCACAACAGACTTGCTTCCGCCCCTGTTTGTGGTTATGGGAGTCGCGTTCCAGCCGAGAGGCCAACCATGACAACCAGTCACTCGCTGACACCACGAGAAGTGTACCAGGCAATCGCGGCGAACATTGAAAAGGTGATCAAGGGCCAAACCCTTGCCACGCGTCGATTGCTGGCTGCGTTCGCCAGTGGGGGACACGTGCTCCTCGAGGATTTTCCCGGCACCGGCAAGACCACCCTGGCCAAGGCGTTGGCGCGCTCCGTCAATGTGGAGTTCAAGCGCGTCCAGTTCACACCCGACCTCCTGCCGTCCGACATCATGGGTGTCTCGATCTTCGACCAGCGTGATCGGGAGTTCCATTTCCATGAAGGCCCGGTTTTCACAAACATTCTGTTGGCGGACGAGATCAACCGCGCCTCGCCGCGGACCCAGTCGGCCCTGTTGGAGGCCATGGCTGAAGGACAAGTCAGCGTCGAGGGCGAACGCCGACCGCTGGCCCAATTATTCTTTGTGGTCGCCACGCAGAACCCGGTCGAGTTTCGCGGCACCTATCCGTTGCCGGAAGCGCAAATGGACCGGTTCGCGATGCAGTTCGAGTTGGGTTATGTGTCACCCGCAGAGGAGGTCGCGATCCTCACCGATCAGGTTCACAATCATCCCCTCGATCACATTACTCCGTGCGCCAACGCGGAAGACGTACTTCGACTGCGCCGCGCCGCGACGGAAATCCGGATTAGCGACGAACTGAAACGTTACATCGTAGACGTAGTCGGGGCGACCCGCGGGGTCAGCGGCGTGCAACTTGGCGCCAGCCCGCGCGCGTCGCTCGCCATGATGAAGACGGCACAGGCACTGGCATTATTTGACGGCGGCGAGTTTGTCACCCCTGAGCACGTACAAGAGGTGGCGGTGCCAGTAATCGCGCACCGTTTGGTGATCGACCCCCAAGCGAAATTCTCCGGAGTGACGGCGCGCGCGGTTGCCCAAGAAATCCTGCGCCGGATTCCCGTGCCGGCCTGACGGCCATGTACCGGAGGCTCCTCTACCGCAACTATCGCCGCAACTTCGGGCTCGCATATTGGTTGCGCCGTCGGTTCACGAATCCCGGTAAGTTCGCCCTGGCGTGCCTGCTGGTGGCGACCGCTCTCGGCGCCGACACAAACCAGACCACCGCGTATCAAGCGTGCGCGTTCCTGACAGTGGTGTTCGCCATCTCGGTGCTGTGGACTGTCCTGAGACTGCCAAATCCCTTTCTCCGAACCGCCCGGTTATTTTCCGTCCAGAGAACGTCGCCGCGATTCGGTACCGCGGGCAGTCCCGTGGCCTATCTGGTGACAGTAAAAGTCAATGGAGCGTATCCGCAGCGCGGCGTCACGTTGTTGGAGGATTTGGAAGACCCAAGGCCGTCGTGGGACGAGTTTTCTAAGCGCCCGCGCGGGAAGGCACACGGCGTTCTCGTTCGACTCGACCGGCTTTTTGGATATTCCCACTGGGTGCGGTTGGTGGCAAGGCGACAGCCGGCGGTGATCCGGGAACATACCGTTCCGGATTTGCCGCCACACGGTGAAGTAGATCTCCATGTGGAGTTCACTCCCCGGCACCGCGGACGCATCCATTTCACCGGCATGACCCTGGCCCGGTCGGATGTCTTTGGATTGGTTCGTCGTCATTGGCGGGTGTCGCTGCCGCAAACGTTGCTGGTGCTGCCGAGGCGCTACATACTCCCGCGGCTGGCCCTGCCGGGAAGCAGTGAGTATCAACCGTCCGGTGTCGCGCTGGCTTCCGCGGTGGGCCAGTCGGACGAGTTCATTGCGTTGCGCGATTATCGTCCCGGCGACGCGTTACGGCACATCCATTGGAAAAGCGTGGCCAAGGTCGACCGGTTGATTGTTCGGGAGAATGAAGACGAGTTTTTTGTGCGTCATGCCCTGATCCTCGACACATTTGCCGGGGTTGAACAGGAGGAGATCTTCGAAGAGGCAGTGTCCGTCGCCGCCTCGTTCGTTTGCTCAATTCAGACACAGGAGTCGCTGCTGGACCTTTTGTTCGTCGGCGCGGAAGCGTACTGTTTTACTGCGGGACGCGGCGTGGGGCATGTGGATCGGATGCTGGAGGTCCTGGCCGGCGTGGATTTGTGCAAAGACAAGGCCTTTCCATCGCTGGAAACTCTCGTCCTCCAGCACGCGTCGCAGGTTAGCGGTTGCGTATGCGTTTTCCTGTCTTGGGACGAGCCCCGTCAGCAGCTGGTCAGATTGCTCCAGTCACTGCGGGTTCCCGTGCGCGTCTGCGTGGTAACCGACGACCATGAGTCCGGTTCTCTCGAACCCGGACCGATGAAAGATCAACCACGGAACTTTCACCATTTGCGCACAGGGAACATTCAGGAGACATTGTCCCGGCTATGAACCTGCCCCCGCTGTTCATCGGCTTCACGCTTCTGTTCTGGGGTTGGGAAGTCGGCCTGCTTCCCATGGCTGCGGTCGCTGCCATGATCCTGGAACTCCCGCGATGGGTGCGCTGGCGTTGGGATTTTTCCGACACGGACATGAACCGCATCTGGGATTTATGTGAGATCCTGTTTCTGGGAGCGGGAGTATACGGTTACGCCACAACCGATGTGGCCACCGGCCCGGCAAAGTTTATCCCCTGGCTGCCGTTGATCTTCTTCCCGTTCGTCGCAGCCACCGCCTACAGCGCTGACGACCGCGTCCGTTTGAGCACGTATTTTTGGCTTTTACGCAGGAAAGGCCGCGCGGTTGCGTCAACGAAACCGTTGGGTTGGTTCGTGCCGTACTGGTATTTCGTGGTTTGCTTCATCGCCACGAGCATGATGAACGTGCGCGACCTGCGATTCTACATAGGAGTGGTCGCGCTCGGTGGCTGGCTGTTGTGGATGTTTCGCAGTCGCAGCGCGCCGGTTTGGACGTGGCTGGGGCTGATGGCGATCGTTGGTATAGTCGGGTTTGAAGGGCAGATTGGACTAACCCGCCTGCAAGCGCTAGTTGAAAACCGGGCCGCCGAGATGCTGGAAGACCTGTATTCTCCGGACACCGATTACACCCAGACCCGAACAGCCATTGGTTCGGTCGGCAAACTCAAGCTCTCGGCCCGGATCATCCTGCGCGTCGAAACCGACGGCCGACATCCGCCGCCGGAGCTCCTGCGCAGAGCGAGCTTCAATGTCTACCAATCTGCCGCCAACAACGCCACCTGGTCTGTCGGCGGGGCCGAGTTCAGTGCGGTTTCTCCAAGCCCGGAGTTCGGGGTCTGGACGCTCGCCTCGGGCCGGGACACTTCGTCGGTCGCGACGGTTTCCATGTTTTTGCAACAAGGCACCGGGATCCTGCCGTTACCCAATGGACCGGCTGTTCTCGAGGGGTTGCTGGCCGTCCAGGTGGAGACTAATCGTTGCGGATCCGTGCGGGTGCATGAAGCCCCGCCATTTGTTCGGTACACGGTAAAATATGGCGGCGCATCAACTCTTGACGCACCGCCCACTCCGGCCGATCTGGAGATTCCCGCATCCGAAGCTCCGGCGGTTGCGAAAACTGCAGGAGACATCGGGCTCGGGTCGCAACCGCCCGCGGCGGTGCTGCAACGCGTCCAGAATTTCTTCCAGGAGAAATTTACCTACAGCCGTTACTTGGAAGAGACCGACTATGATCCGACAGGGCGCAATACGGCGCTTAGCCAGTTCCTGCTGCGCGACCACGCGGGGCATTGCGAGTATTTCGCGACCGCCGCCACGTTGCTTCTCCGTCAGGCGGGTATCCCGGCCCGGTATGCCATTGGCTTTGCCGTGCCGGGAGAAGAGAGCGGGCCGGTGTACCTCGTACGCGCGCGCCACGCGCACGCGTGGACGCAGGCTTATATCAACGGGACCTGGAGAGACTTCGACGCCACGCCCGCGAGTTGGAATGAAGCCGAGGAAGCGCAGAAGACAGCCTTCGAGCCGGTCACCGACCTGTTTTCATGGTTGCAGTATTCTTTTGCGCGGTGGCGCTACTATGGCGAGCGCGGCGCCATCCGTAAAGTCCTCCTGTGGCTTGCGCCCGTTCTGTTGGTCTGGTTTTCCTGGCGTCTCTTTTCACAGAAACGTCGCACGCAACACCCGGACTCGCGACCGCGTGGCGAGAAATTCCATGGCGTTGGGCTTGACTCGGAATTTTATCTCATCGAAAAGCGCCTCGCACAGGCCGGCATCCCGCGTCGTGGCGGTGAGCCCTTGAGAGCGTGGGTGGATCGCGTGGAGACCACGCGGCACATCGGCGCGATGATCCCGTCCCTCCGCGATATTATCGCCCTGCATTACGCTTATCGCTTTGATCCTCGGGGCGTCACGGACGCGCAACGGCACGAACTCAGATCCCGTGTGGATACCTGGATCAAGGGCTCGACTTGTCACTGATCGGTTTAACGATGAAATAGAGGAAGGGATTGCTGGTTTCGGTGAATTGGTGCGGCGTGCCGTTGGGAACGATGATCACATCACCCTTTTTGAGGTGGTGTGTATCACCGCCTGTAATCGACGTGCCGCGAAGCTGCCCGGGCGAGACCAATTTACCGTCCACCATCGTGCCGCCGGTCACGAAAGTCGCGGTGCCATCCACCACGTAGATCACGTCGGTTTCTTGCGTGTGCAACTCGACCAGTCCAGGTCGCTCGCGTCGGCCTGCGTGGACCTTGTAGCCGGGGGTTTCGATCAACGGCACGCCTTTGGCGAACGCCGCCGAGACCTTTCCGTTGTCGATATAGGTGACCGGGGCGACCGCCTTCGGTTCGGAGAGCGCCGTGGAAGCGAACATTCCTGCCATGGTGATTGCAATGAAGTTCTTCATACGATAACTCCTTCAGTTCCAGATTACCTGGGACCACGTCACTCCACAAGAAGCGCGCTCACAAATGAATGGCCGCCGCCCCGAAGATGGCCATCGTGTGGCGATCCTGCAGGAAGGCGATTACCTGCAGATCCCGTTTCGGCGACGAGAATTCCGATTCGAGGCCCACGCTTCCCGTCGACGCATCGAGTGGCAGCGTGACGAACTTTCGCACCACGTTTGTATGCGACAGCGCGCGGCCGGCGTTTTCGCCGCGGCGCACCTGGGAGACCAGACCCGATTCGACGACCGCGACGCACAGCACGGCGTTCTTCGGCGCGCCGGAAACCTGATACTCAATCTTCCGTTCGCCCGCGTCGGTTGTCGCGTGAAGCGTCACTGCCGCCTGCGCCGGGAGGGCGAGGGCAGCATCGACCGCTTTCCGTGCCCGCCGGCCATCCGACCCGATGAACTCTGTGTTCCCATTCACAATCATCTGCGGCGTGTAAGATTGCTTCACGCGGAGAGCGGCGCCGTACTGCTCCTGCCGTTCTGAGGAGTCCGTCAAGCTAAAGGGATCCTTCCAGCCGAGATAATTCCAGTAATCCACGTGGAATGCCAGCGGGTAAATTCGGCGGCCATTCTTCTTTGCATCGTCGGCGAGTTCAGCCAGGACCCTGTCGGCGGGCGGGCAACTCGAACAGCCTTCCGAAGTGAACAATTCCACGACCGCAAACGAGGCTGCAGCCGGCTCCAGTGCGATGATGGTTCGAGCGGTGGTTAGAAGATGAACGCAAATCACCAGCAGAAAGAAGGTGGGCTTTCGCATGCTGGGACTTTGATGTCTCACCGGGCAGGATCGGTTCGTGGTTTGAAAGCATAATTGACGTTTCTGGCCAGTCGAGATTAGGGTTCAGTTTTGGCAATGACCACTTATTATACGAGACGTCTCGGCACCCTGGGCGTTGCGCTTTTCTGTTTCACAACCACCTCGTGCCAAACACCGTCCACGTCCGAGCAGGGCCACGAGTATCTGGATTCTTTGCTTCAGATTCTGCCGGAAGCGCCGACAAATGGGCCGGCCTTGTGTCAGGGCGGCTATCTCAAACCGGAACAGGGTAAAGCCGTGCTCGACGCGGCGTTGGCGCAATTTCCCAATCGTGAGTCATGGGACGCTTACGCCCGTCATTTGCGCGCGCGCATTCAACAAGGCGCGGGTCTCGCGCCGTGGCCACGGCGAACCCCGCTAAATCCCATCATTCGCGCGCGGCGCATCTATGACGGTTACACCGTTGAGAATGTCGCGTTCGAATCGGTGCCGGGATATTTCGTCACCGGAAATCTTTTCCGTCCGCTGAATGCCACGCCGCCCTACGCAGCCGTTCTTGCGACTCACGGTCACGCAGGTAAGATCAAGAAATCGGAGGACTACGACCACTACACCCGCTTTGCTCCGTCCATGCAGACGCGTTGCGCCGCGCTTGCACGTATGGGCGCCGTCGTTCTCTCGGTAGATATGTTCGGCATGGGTGACTCCATCCTTGAAGTTGGCGAGGAGGCGCATCGGCATCCGTTCTCGATGACTATCCAAGCCTGGGACAACATGCGGGCGATAGATTTCTTGCTCTCGTTGGAAGGGGTTGATCAGCACCGCGTGGCGGTCACCGGGGAATCTGGCGGCGGCACGCAGGCTTTCCTGTTGACCGCGCTCGATTCGCGCGTGGCGGTCAGCGTGCCGGTGGTCATGGTGTCAGCGCACTTCTTTGGGGGCTGCCCTTGTGAGAGCGGGTTGCCGATCCACCGGAGCGCCGATCATTTTGCGAATAACGCCATGATCGCCGCGCTGGCCGCGCCGCGACCGATGCTGGTTGTTTCAGACGGCAAAGACTGGACCGCCAACGTCCCGAGGGTGGAGTATCCGTTCCTGCAGAAAATCTACGCGTACTACGGCGCGGAAGGAAACGTTGTGAACGTCCACTTGCCGTTGGACGGGCACGATTACGGGCCCTCGAAGCGCGCCGCGATGTACCGATTCATGGCTGAGCGACTCGGATTGAATCTGGCCGCCATCCAGAACGCCGATGGAATAATTGACGAATCACGGATCACCATCGAGCGTTCTGTACCCATGCACGTTTTCAACGATGAATTCCCACTGCCCGCGCGCACACTGCGCGATGCAGCCGCGGTCGAACACACGTTGCGAGCACTCCAGCGGTAAACGCCAGATTTCTTGCCATTACGCTGCTTTTTGCTTTACGCTCGCAACATCAGCGAGTCACCCGACGAAGGAGAGAGGATTTTGCATGAATGGAATTAAAACAATCCTAACCATCACGCTGCTCACTTCGCTGCCGGCATTCTGTCAGGGCGCGACCAGCGAACTGAAGGTCAAGGCGGTCAACACCCTGGAAATTGCCCGTCCCAGCCAGACGATTGAATTATCAGCCCAACAACTCGCGCCACTGGGTGAAAAGGACCTGCGCAAAATCCACGTCAAGGACGCCGCCGGCAAAGAACTGCTTTGCCAGGCGGTGGATACGGATGGCGATTATCATCCGGACGAGGTGATTTTCCAGGCCGACTTCGCCACGGGTGCGACCAACAGTTTCACGGTCACGGTCGGCAAGAAATGGGACTACACCAAGGACCAATTCAAAGCATATGGGCGCTTTGTCCGCGAGCGTTTCGATGATTTTGCCTGGGAAAACGACCGCATTGCCCATCGCACCTACGGCAAGGCCCTGGAAACGTGGAAGGAAGAGCCGTTGACCAGCAGCGCCATCGACGTCTGGACCAAACGGGTTTCATCCCTGGTGATCAATGGCTGGTACATGCTGGATAATTATCACCTCGACCATGGCGAGGGCGCCGACTTCTATTCAGCCGGCTCGACCCGGGGCAACGGCGGTGACGGCCTTTGGGCCGGCGACAAACTGTGGGTCTCCAAAAACTTCGTTGACGCCCGCGTCCTCGCTTGTGGCCCAATCCGCGTGATGTTCGAGCTGACCTATGAACCGTTCGACGTCAATGGGACAAAGGTCTCCGAGGTTCGCCGAATCAGCCTCGATGCCGGTCAAAACCTGGACCACTATCAGGTGACCTACAAACCGGAACGGTCGACCGCGCTGACCGTGGGTATCGGCGTCAAGAAAAAGGACGTGACGCAGACGGATGCGAAGATCAGCCGCTGTTCGCTGACCACCTGGGAGCAGTTGAGAGATGACAAGTTGGGGGGAAGCCACCTTGGCCAGGCAATCGTCCTTGATCCAAAACTGTTGGTGAAGACGGCGGAGGACAACTTGAACTACCTCGTGCTCGCGAAAGCGTCCAGGGACAACAGCATCTCTTACTGGGCCGGATTTGGTTGGGACAAGAGCGGCCAATTTGCCGACTATGATTCGTGGAAGGCGTACGCGGATGAATTTGCCCGCGGTGCGCTCTCGCCAATCGAAGTCACCGTGTCCGCCAACTGATGTGAACATGAAGCGTATCTTCGCGGTGATCTTTCTTATCGCACCGTTCCTTTACGCGGCAGATGCTCCGCCACCGCAAAAGCTTGTGGGGGGCACACCGTTGCAGTGGTCGGTTCGCATGGCGGACTCGGAAATGGCCCGCCGGGGTGACAGCCTGGCGTGGAAGGAGGGCGGCGCGGCCAAATGGGATTACACCACCGGCCTCTTTACGCTCTCACTTCTCAAACTCTATGAGCGGGTGGATGATCCACGCTACCTCACGTTTGCGGAAAACACTATCGGCTCATTTATTTCGACGAACGGCGCGATCCATGGGTACAAGTTTGAGGACTACAGCCTCGACAACATCAATCCAGGCAAGACCGTGATCGCGCTTTACCAGATCACGAAGGAGGAACGGTACAAGAAAGCGGCCGACCTCCTGCGTAAACAACTCGACGTTCAACCGCGTACAGCGGAGGGCGGGTTCTGGCACAAGCAACGATACCCGCACCAAATGTGGCTCGACGGCCTTTACATGGGCTCGCCGTTCTACACGGAACACGCAAAACTTTTCCGTGAGCCAACCACTTCGTTCGACGACGTAGCGAAACAGATCCGACTCGTGGCCGCGCACACCTACGACAACAAAAGCGGTCTATTCTATCACGGCTGGGACGAGACGAAGGAGCAGGCGTGGGCCGACAAAACCACTGGCACCTCTTCGAATTTCTGGGGCCGCGCCATCGGGTGGTATGCCATGGCGCTGGTGGACGTGCTCGACGATTTCCCAAGAGATCATCCTGCCCGGCCGGAGATCATTGCCACCTTGAAGAAACTTTGCGAAGGCGTTGTGAAACACCAGGATCCGGAGAGCGGACTGTGGTGGCAGGTTCTTGACCAGGGCGGCCGGCCGGGCAACTACCTTGAAGCGTCCGCGTCGAGCATGTTTGTGTACGCGATGGCCAAGGGCGTCAACCGAGGCTACCTCCCCCGCGATTATGTGCCGGCAATCGTCAAGGGCTACAAGGGCATCATCAACAAGCTCATCAAGACCGACGCCAAGGGAGGTATCTCGTTGACACAATGCTGTTCCGTGGCTGGTCTCGGCGGCGGTCGCGACGGCTCCTTCGCGTATTACATCAAGGAACCCATCGTGGACAACGACCTCAAGGGCGTCGGACCTTTTATCCTTGCAGGAATCGAAATGCAGTCGCTCCTTGGCAACCGATAAAATTGAAGAGGCGGGCGGATTATTGCGCAGGCGCCGCAAGCTTGGTCACTACGTCGGTGAAGCTGTTCACGACCACCGCGAGATTCTTGATCAATTCCGGGCCACTGCCCCGCGCGGATTGGACGCAGAACGCGCCCTTGAACTTTTGTTGCGCGAGTTCTTTCAGGACATCTGAAACGGCGGCAGTTTCCTGCGGGCCGCTGCTGTCCTTGAGGTAAACTTCAAAAATGTGGCCTTTCAGTTTGCGGACGCAGTCCAAAGGATCCTGGCCCGCACGGCGCCAATCAGCGACGTCGACACAGACGCCGATGCGCGAGGAACGCTCCTGGACAGCGTGAAGAAGTGCGTCGGCATCGACGTACGGGGGCAAACCCGGTTGGCTGAGGATGGCGACGTTGATCTGGTATTCGGTTGCGAGCTTATCGAGCATTCCCAAGGAATCGCTGGAAGGCGTGCCGACAATATTCCTTGCCTTGAGGCCGCCGGCGAATTCAAAAACCTTGCGGGCATCGGCTTCGTCGCGACCGAATTCCGCGACGCCATAGCTGACAACATCCAAATGGACCTCTCGTAGCGCGGCGTTGAGCGTCTCGAGATCTTTCGGTGCCATGGCCGGCCCGGCTTTGATGTCCTTGTGGTCCGGCGACACCGATTGGTCCGGCGACAACTCAAGGTGATGAAAGCCGTTTGTATGCACAATCTCGAGCATTTCCGTGACTGCGAGTTCGCGGAATGTCGAAGCCTGACAGAGCAATTGCCACGAGAGTTTCTTCAGGCCGGCGTGATCAATGTGGATTACTGGCGGAGTTGTTCCGGCTTCGTCCGCAGCGCGCGCCACCCTACAGAACAGGGTCAACACCAGAGCGGCCATGGTGGAAAGTCGCATGGGAAGCATGGTTGAAGAAGGGGGCAACGGAGTCAAGAGCCAAAGCCTATTGATGCTACACGTTTACACCCTAATATGTTTGCACCGGCACAAGCCTTCGCGTTAGGAAACAACCAGGAGTTAATCCATCATGAAACACACACGCGTAATTTGCCTTGGCTTTCTTCTGGCCGGAGGATTCATCGCGGCGCCACTTCATGCTGCGGTCTTTGACGTCAAAACATTCGGCGCGGTGGGCGACGGCAAGACCGTTGATACCACCGCCATCAACAAGGCCATCGATGCCGCGCACGCAGCGGGAGGTGGCACGGTACAATTCCCGCCGGGTACATACCTGAGTTTCTCGATTCATCTCCAAAGCAACATCACACTGTTCCTGGAGAACGGGGCGACGATCCTCGCCGCCGACACGCCACCGGAAGGCGGCGGTGATTACGATCCACCCGAGACGAATGGTTGGGACAAGTACCAGGACTTCGGGCACAGCCATTGGCACAACAGCCTGATCTGGGGAGAGGATTTGGAGAATGTTTCGATAATCGGTCCGGGTTTGATCTACGGCAAGGGGCTCAGCCGGGGGAGCAGCGCCCGCAACCGGGCGGCGACCAATGCCCCTCCTGCGGAAGCGCATCGCGACGGGGACAGACCCGAGTATCCCAACCCACGCGACACACTTGAAGCGGGCATTGGCAACAAGTCGATCGCGCTCAAGAACTGCCACAATGTCATTTTGCGCGACTTTTCCATCCTGCACGGGGGTCACTTCGCAATCCTTGCAACCGGCGTGGACAACTTCACCCTCGACAACCTTAAGATTGACACCAACCGGGACGGCATGGACATCGATTGCTGCCGCAACGTGCGGGTCTCGAATTGCAGCGTGAATTCGCCGTGGGATGACGCCATCTGTCCGAAGAGTTCCTACGCCCTGGGTTATCTCCGGCCGACCGAGAACCTTACAATCGTCAATTGTTTCGTCACCGGCGGTTACGAGGAAGGCACGCTGCTCGATGGCACCTACAAGCGGTTCACCGGCATGGAAACGAACCGGATCGGCCACACCGGTCGCATCAAGTGTGGGACCGAATCCAACGGTGGCTTCAAGAACATCACGATTGCCAATTGCGTCTTCGATTACTGTGGCGGTCTGGCGCTGGAGAGCGTCGATGGCGCCATCCTAGAGGACGTAACCATCGACAACATTGCCATGCGCGACATCGTGAACTCGCCGATCTTCATTCGCCTCGGCAATCGCGCGCGGGGCCCCAACAATCCGCCCGTCGGCGTCATCCGTCGCGTCAACATCAGCAACATTGTCTGCTCCAATTCCAACTGGCGCCTGGGATCGGTCATCAGCGGTATTTCCAATCACCCCATCGAGGACCTGCACATCAGCAACATCCACTTCGTCTATCAGGGTGGCGGTGACAGGACGAATGCGACTGTAGAACCTCCCGAAGGTGAGAAGCTTTATCCCGATCCGGGTATGTTCGGCACGATGCCGGCCTATGGCTTCTTTATCCGCCATGTAAAAGGTCTCGAAATGGACCATGTCGACGTGAGTTACGTGAAGGATGAGATGCGCCCCGCGGTCGTGCTCAACGACGTGGCTGGCGCTGAATTCGACCGTGTGAAAGCCCGACGCACACCCGATGTGCCTTTCTTCGTCCTGCACAACGTCAGCGGTTTCACGCTACGCAACAGTCCGGGACTGACCGACACAAACCGGGTGACAATCGACCACGATTCGTTTTGACCGGCTGCTATGGTCGCGCGTGGCCGCTGCGCAGCGTGGCTTCGAGTTGCTGCATGTCCTTTGGCAGCGCGGCGGTCCACGTCATGCGGGTGTCGGCTTTGGCTGGGTGGTCCAGGGTGAGGATTTCGGCGTGCAAGGCCTGACGCGGGAAATCGATGCGCGAAGCTTTTGGGGCGTCGCTGTGATATTTCGGATGATACGTCCGGTCGCCCAATAGCGGCAAGCCCGCGTGGGCGGCCTGGGCGCGGATCTGGTGTTTGCGACCGGTTTCGAGACGCAGCCGCAACTTTGTGACGATTTCCCGGCTGCCCGCGAGCTTGAATTCCTTGATCACTTCGTAATGGGTGATCGCTTCGGTGGCCTCTTCGCCGGCGCCCTTGGCCTCAGAGTCGGTGATGACGAACTGACGAAGTTCATCATCCCGCAGCCGCAACCAGTTTCGCCACGTGCCCTTCGCCTGCGGCGCGCGGCCTTCCACATAAGCCACGTACTCCCGCTTCATGGTGTGCGTCTGCAATTGATTGATGAGATGCTGCCGCGCCGCCGGATTCATAGCCATGCAAAAGACGCCGCTCGTGTACTGGTCGAGACGATGCACCGGTAGGGGAATCAGCCGTCGATAGGCGGGCGGCAACGAATACCCACGACCGTCAAGGCCGCGGTCATATGCGCGCAGCTTGCCGTCGAGAAAGTCGGCGAGGATGCTGAGTGCGGACAGATCGCCGTGCTCCGCCGGCACGGAAAGCAAGCCCGGCCCCTTGTTGACGACGGCGAGCGCCGCGTCCAGGTAGAGCACGGCGACGCGCGGATGAATCTGCCACCCATCAGCTCCACAATCCAATGCCGTGGCGCGACGGTCGAGGAGTTCCAGTGCATTGTGCGGGTCGGGAATCGACTGGTTCGGCAAGCGCACGATTACCCCGTTCACGCTCACCCGGCCCGCTGTGATCCATTGCTTGGCCCGCTTCTTCGGTGTGTCCGGATATTTCCGCAACAACCATTCCAACAGTGGCCGTTTCACCTGTTCCGTGGAGTCTTCCGCTGTCATTTGTCCAATAATATGTGCCGACACGCGGGATCGGCCTGTTCGCGATACAACACGGTCACATGTCCGACAATCCACACCAGTTCACTGTGGGTGCGAGCGGCCATCTCCGCGGCGAGGGGTTTTCTTTCCTCTTTGAAAGCGGCGAACTTGATCTTGATGAGTTCGTGGTCGTTGAGTGCCTGCTCGACACTGGCCAAAAATGCGTCGGTCAATCCTGCCTTACCGACGTGCAGGACGGGGTCAAGCTGCTGCGCCAGCGCTTTCAATTTGCGAAGCTGTGCATTGGACAGACTCATGCACTGACTACTCTAGATTGTTTCCGCGTCGAAAGGTACAATGAATTATGAGCGACAGCCCGACGCCCGAGCAAGTTCCTGCTCCGCAACACAAACGGCGCGTACGCTATTCTGGAAAGAACCCGCGCCGATTCGAGGACAAATACAAGGAGCGCAATCCCGAGCGTTACCCCGAGGCCATTGCCAGAGTCCTTGCTTCTGGCAAAACGCCCGCTGGCACGCACCGGCCGATCATGGTCGCGGAAGTTCTCGAAATGCTGAATCCGCGGTCGGGTGAAATCGCCGTGGATGGCACGCTGGGCTACGGCGGTCACGCGCGGGAACTCTTGCCGAAGTTGCAACCCGGGGGACGTCTCATCGGCCTGGACGTTGACCCCATCGAGTTGCCGAAGGCGGAGGCGCGATTGCGTGCGCTTGGGTTCGGACCGGAAACTTTCGTGGCACGCCGCAGCAATTACGCGGGACTTCCCAAGGTCCTCACCGCCGAGAAACTCGCCGGTGTCGATATGGTTCTCGCCGACCTCGGTGTTTCTTCGATGCAACTCGATGATCCGGGGCGCGGCTTCTCAGCCAAGTTTGCGGGCCCGCTCGATATGCGGATGAACCCACAGCGCAGGCAGCCCGCCTCTGCGTTGCTGGAGCGGACCACTGCCGAAGAACTCGCCATCTTGCTGGAGGAGAACGCCGATGAACCGCGGGCTGCCGTGCTGGCCGGGGTTCTCGCCGGACAGACATTTCCGACCACGACCGCACTGGCTCATGCCATTCGCCAGGCTCTTCAGCGCAAAGTGGTGGATGACGAAATGGATAATTCCATTCGCCGCGTCTTCCAGGCGCTACGCATCGCCGTGAATGACGAATTCTCGGCGCTGGACAGTTTTCTGCGAAATCTTCCCGGTTGCCTGAATCCCGGTGGGCGCGTTGCCATCCTGACGTTCCATTCCGGTGAGGACCGCCGCGTGAAGAAGGCTTTTGAAACCGGTTTGCGCGATGGTTTCTACGCCGACATCGCCCAGGAAGTCATTCGCCCTACGCCCGCAGAACGCCACGACAATCCCCGCTCCAGTTCGGCCAAACTCCGTTGGGCGCGCAAGCAGGATTAGAACTTCAGAGTCGTATCGATTTGGAAACCGATGGACTGATGACCGTTTGGGAAGAGCGGAACAGGGTCGGAACCGGCGTCGTCTCCCAACCTGTCTTCAACAAACGCGGCGACGCCGAGTCGCCACCAGTTGCGGACGTTATAGTTGGCCTTAAGCACCTGCGAGCGGCGGTCCGAAAGAGTTAGTTCCGTGCTGGCATCCGCGATCGCCTGCCAGGAAGTATCGATAGTCGCCAATTTGCGACGGTAAGCCAATTGCCATTGGCCCTGCTGCTCGCCGTCACCGAACGCGACTCCGGCGATCACGCCATCCATTTGGTCCAACGTCAGTGGCAGGTTCCAGACCCCCAGCTGTTCAAAATCCTCCTGCGGCGTATTCACATAATCGCCGCTCAACGTAAGCACACTCTGGGTGCGGAAGAACGGTCTGTCCGAAAGCATCGTCCTGAAGGCTGACGCAACCTCATTTGTCTGCGCCCGTACGGTCACGGCGGCAACCAAATAGGCGAAGCAGGCCGCGATCAAAACAAGCATTTTTCTCATATATTCCAAGTTATTCTACCACATGAAACGACGCTGTCCACGCCAAGTTAAATAGTAGTTGACTGTTTAGTCAAATTGGATTTAAATTCGGTTGCGTTGCGAAATTGGGTCAAGAAACGAGAGGACTGAATTATGGGACGTGTTAGCGATGCGAGAGAGAAGTTGATGGAGGCGGTACTGGAGTTGATCCACACGGGCTCATACGGCAGCACCACCATCGACCACATTTGCGAGAAGGCTGGCGTAAAGAAAGGCAGCTTCTACTATTTCTTCGACTCAAAATCAGATCTCGCGATTGCAGCTGTGGAAGCGAAGTTTCAAGAGAATCGCGAACGAACAGACGCGATTTTTTCTCCTGCAATTCCACCGTTGGAACGGATTCATGGAATATGCCAGTACCTCGTCGAACGGCAGAGTGAGCTTCAAAAAAAGCATGGACGCGTGCTCGGCTGTCCGCTGCATTCGATGGGTTCCGAGGTGAGCACGGAAGAGCCGGAACTGTGCGCGAAGATCCAGGAGATTATGGTTCATCATCGGAAGTATTTGGAGTCGACAATTCGGGACGCGCACTCCCAGGGACTCATCCATGCCCCCGATCCCGCCGCGAAAGCAGAAATGGTTTTTGCGTACTACGAAGGTCTCTTGACACATGCCAGGATCCAGAACGATCTTTCCGTGCTCGACGAGATGGAAGAAGGAACAATGTCGCTGTTGGGGGTCAAAGAAACCGTTTCAACTTAAGAACATCTACTATAACTCAGAGATCAAACGCGCTATGAAAAACTCATTCCCAATCAGCGAGAGCACAGCGACCTCCTCCTCGGCGACTTTCAGCAATGCCCGACCGGAAAGTAAATCACAGCCAGCACGCAGTTCAAAACCCGGAATGGCCAGGCGAATGGTAGTCATGCTGGGACTGATGCTTCTCTTCATTGTGGCGATTGGCGCCTGGAAACGCTGGCAGATTAAAACGGGAGTTGCTATGGCCGCGAAATTTGCGCCACCTCCCACCGCGGTCACGACAGCTATGGCCAAGACAGAGCGCTGGCAACCAGTTTTGAGCGCAGTGGGTTCGCTGAAGGCCGTCAATGGTGTCACCGTCAGCACGGATTTGGCGGGGATCATTTCGCGGATTTCTTTCCAGTCTGGCGCCACGGTGAAAAAGGGAGACCTGCTGGTCAAACTGGACAGTTCGCAAGAAGAGGCCCAGCTGCATTCCGCGGAAGCGCGTCGCGACCTTGCGAAATTGAGCCTCGACCGCCAGCGCGATCTCCGGGCCAGTGGGGCCGTCTCGCAGTCGGACTACGATTCCGCCGAAAGCGAGTTTCGCCAAGCGGCCGCGGCTGTTGATGACGCGAGAGCGCACATCGCCCGCAAGACCATTACGGCCCCATTCGATGGACTGATCGGCATCCGGCAGGTGGACCTTGGCCAGTACCTGGATGTCGGCGCACCCATCGTGCCGCTACAGTCGACCGACCCGATCTATGTGAACTTTTCGCTCCCACAGGAAAACCTCGGTCAGATTGCAATTGGAAAAAAGCTTCACGTCAAAGCGAATGGGGTCGCGGGCGATCAGTTTGAAGGCGAGATCACTGCGGTCGATTCCCGCTTCGATGAATCGACGCGGAACATCCTGATCCAGGGCACGGTGGCGAACGCGGAAAACCGCTTGCGCCCCGGCATGTTCGTCAATGTCGAGGTGATCCAGCCGGAGCAGGACGTCGTTTCCATTCCGGCGACCTCGATCAATTACGCGCCTTATGGCGATTCGGTTTTCGTCGTCAAAGAAATACAGGGGCCCGACGGCAAGTCCTTCAAGGGCGCGCTGCAGCAATTTGTAAAAACCGGTACGACACGCGGCGACCAGGCGTCGATTATTTCCGGGGTCAAGGCAGGCGACGAAGTGGTCAGCTCCGGGGTCTTCAAGCTGCGTAGCGGGATCCCGGTGCAGGTGAACAACAGCGTTCAGCCGGGAAATGAAGCCAACCCGACCCCACCCAATCGGTGAGCCGCATCCCGGAAGCCAGACCATGAATTTTACCGACTTATTTATCCGCCGTCCGGTTGTCGCGACCGTCGTCAACCTGATCATCCTGCTGGCGGGCTTCCAGGCGATTCGCTCGCTGAACGTCCGTCAGTATCCGCGCAGTGACATCGCCGTGGTGACCGTGACGACGACATACATTGGCGCGAATGCCGACCTGGTGCGCGGGTTCATCACCACGCCGCTTGAGCGTGTCATCGCGAGCGCCGACGGGATCGATTACATCGAATCCTCAAGCGCGCAGGGTGTGAGCACGATCACGGTGCACTTGAAGCTCAATTACGACAACAACGCTGCGCTGACTCAGATCCAGGCAAAAGTTGCTCAGGTGCGGAATGACCTTCCGCCGGAGGCTGAGGCCCCGATCATTGAAATTGCCACCAGCGACAGCCAGTTTGCGGCAGCCTATTTGAGTTTCTATTCCAAGGACCTCGACCAGAATCAAATCACCGATTATCTGACCCGGGTCGTCCAGCCGAAGCTGACGGCCATTAGTGGCGTCCAGCGCGCGGACATCCTCGGCGCCCGCACATTCGCGATGCGGATCTGGCTCAAGGCGGACCGCATGGCCGCGCTCAACATTTCGCCGTCGCAGGTCCACGACGCCCTGGCCGCCAATAATTTTCTTTCCGCTGTCGGTGCCACCAAGGGCTCGATGATCTCGGTGAATCTGACGGCAAACACCGACCTTCGCACGGCGGATGAATTTCGGGAGCTCGTCATCCGCCAACAGAACGGCGCCATCGTTCGTTTAAAGGACATCGCCGACGTTGAACTCGGTGCGGAGAGTTATGATGAGGATGTCCAGTTCTCGGGTGAGAAGGCGACATTTATGGGTATCTGGGCGCTGCCGACCGCCAACTCGCTCGATGTGATCAAGGCCGTCCGGGCCGAGCTTCCCCAGATTGAAAGCCAGTTGCCGGTCGGCATGAAAGTCGGTGTTCCGTACGACTCCACGAAATACATCAGCGACGCGCTTCGCGAGGTGACCCACACCTTGCTGGAGACGTTGCTGATCGTCATCATCGTCATCTTTCTCTTTCTTGGCTCATTCCGTTCCGTGCTCATTCCGGTGGTGGCCATCCCGATTTCACTTATCGGCGCGGCCTTCTTGATGCTGGTGTTTGGGTTCACCCTAAACCTTCTGACGTTGCTGGCGATCGTGCTTTCGGTTGGTCTGGTCGTGGACGACGCGATCGTTGTCGTCGAGAACGTCGAGCGGCATCTGCACGAAGGATTGAAACCGTACGACGCGGCGGTCAAGGGCGCGCGGGAACTGTTCGGCCCCATCATAGCCATGACCATCACGCTGGCGGCGGTGTACGCCCCGATTGGCTTCCAGGGCGGCCTCACGGGGACATTGTTCCGCGAGTTTGCCCTGACGCTGGCGGGGGCCGTGATCGTTTCCGGGTTCGTTGCCCTGACCTTGTCTCCCATGATGTCGTCGAAACTTTTGCGTGGCGGCGAATCCCATCGCGGATTTGCCGGCTGGATCAACAATCGCTTCGACAAGCTCCGCCAGCGGTACATCAAAACCCTTACGAACACCTTGCAGTGGCGCCCGGTGACCTTGACCCTGGCTTTGATCGTGATCCTGCTGATGATTCCCTTTCTCCTGTTTTCACAGCATGAGTTGGCGCCGAAAGAGGACCAAGGTGTGGTCTTCGGTATCGTCCAGGCTGCGCCGAATTCCACCATTGAACAGACCACACGTTACACCGAAAAGGTGAACGAAGTGTTTGAATCATTGCCGGAAACGGAGCACACGTTCCAACTCACCGATCCATCGGGCGGATTTTCCGGGATGGTGACCAAACCCTGGAGCGAGAGGAAACGAAACACCGAGCAGATACTCGGCGAGGTTTTCGCGAGGGTCAGCAACATTTCTGGCGTTCGCGTGATCGCCACGACACCCGCCCCGCTGCCAGGGGGCGGACAGTTTCCCGTGGAATTCGTCATGGCCTCCACAGCCGAGCCGCGGGAACTCATCGACTTCGCCAACCAACTGGTTGGGAAAGCTCTGGAGAGCGGGATCTTCGTGTTTGCGGACACCGATCTGAAATTTGACCAGCCTCAGACGGAGGTCGTCTTCGACCGCGACAAGGTAGCGTCACTGGGATTGAACCTGCAACAGGTTGGCGCTGATCTCGGCACGATGTTGGGAGGCAATTATGTCAATCGTTTCAATATCCAGGGCCGGAGTTACAAGGTCATTCCAGAGGTCGCGCGCGTGCAGCGCCTGAATGCGGACCAGTTGAAGGACTTTTACATCAGCGGGCCCAATGGAAAGCTGGTGCCGCTCTCGACGTTTGCGACTCTGAAGTCAACGACCGAACCGAGGGCAATGTATCGGTTCCAGCAATTGAATTCTGTCAAGATCCAAGGGGCCATCCGGCCGGGCGCGACACTGGATCAGGCGTTGAAGGTACTCGAGCAAGAGGCCGCGAAAATCCTGCCGAAGGGGTACAACATTGATTACGGTGGAGAAGCACGGCAGTTGCGGGTGGAAGGGAACAACCTGAACACGACGCTGATTCTTTCCTTTATTCTCATCTTCCTTGTGCTGGCGGCTCAGTTTGAGAGCTTCCGCGATCCGTTGATCATTCTCCTTGGCTCGGTGCCACTCGCGCTCTCTGGCGCGCTATTATTCAGCTTCCTTGGATTCACGACATTGAACATCTACAGCCAGATTGGGTTGATCACCCTGGTGGGTCTTGTTTCCAAAAACGGAATCCTCATCGTGGAATTTGCCAACAAGATGCAAGAATCGGGCAAGAGCAAACTCGACGCGGTCATCGAAGCCGCTGGAACCCGTTTGCGTCCGATTCTGATGACGTCCGTGGCAACGGTTGCGGGACATTTTCCCCTCGTGCTGGCCCGTGGGCCTGGCGCCGGTTCGCGAAACAGCATCGGCACCGTGCTCGTCACCGGGATGATGATCGGGACCGTGTTTACGCTGTTTGTTGTGCCTTCGATCTATATGCTGCTCGCGCGCAATCATGCGTTGAAGCCGCGGGAATCGGAGATGGAAGAACCGGAATTTGGGGACGCCGCCGAGGCCACTACCCTCCGCCGAGGCGTTTTACTTGCCGAGGGGGATTAGCCGGTTTTTCGCTGAAACCCCGGAATTTGGATTGACTCCCATTCTGTGCTGCGCCATTGTAGCGCAACGGTTTCTACCAAGGAGGGGACCGTGATCAAGTTTCGTTGCCTGAATTGTGGCCAAAAACTGGCCGTGTCTGACGACGGCATTAATGCCGTCATCTCCTGCACGAACTGTCGGGAGTCTATCGTCGTCCCCCCTTATTCCATATCGGACTTTTTCCCCGCGGAACCGCTCCAGCATCCCGGCGCATCCAGCGGCGGCGCCCTGGAGTTGATTCGGCCCGACCACGAGCGCGTCGAAAGCATCCCGGCAACCATGCGCGCGACGTTACTTCCGCAACTCGCGCGGATGATGATGAACCGGCTCGTACAGGCGCTCTACGGACAACGCGAAAGCCTGATCGACACGCAGGCCGAAGCGACCCGCCGCATGGTCGATCTGGAAGAGCGAATCGCCCGCGCACAAACGAATGTGGAGCGGAAGATCGCCGCCTACGAGGGTCGCATTGGGGAATTGGAAAGCCAGTTGGCGGCGAAGGAAGAGGAAAACCGCGAACTCCTGCGCGCGAATTTCCAACTCGCGAAGAAAGCGCTCGAAGTCGAGAGCAGCCAGCGCCCCTCTCGCGTGAACTTACACGAGGCTGGGTTTTTGTTGCGCGCGTAGCGCTTGTTCGTAGCACTGCAACGCTTCGCTGTAACGTTCCAGACGATTGAACACCCCGCCCTTGTTCAGGTAGGCCATCGTCATCGAGTCGTCCAACGCGATCGCGCGGTCGTAGCAGTCGATGGCCCCGTCAAGATTCCCGAGCCGCTCCAGCGCCATGCCTTTCTTGACGAACGCCTCGGCAATGGTCGCGTCCAGCGCGATCACCTCGTCGAAACACGCCAGCGCGGTGTCGGCTTGCGACAGGTTGAGCAACGCCTGCCCTTTTCCCAGCAACAACGCGATTCGGGCGTCGCGTTCCGCCCTTTCGGTTTTGGCGCGCGTGACGGCCGGATCCGGTTCAGGGGTTTCGGAATGAGCCTCGGTCGTCGCCGCTGGCGCCTCCGCCGGTTTGTCCGAGTCCGGCTGCTCACCGTCCGGCACCGGGTCCGCGGTTCCTTCCAGTTCGTTGATGCGTTTCTCGAGCCGCTCGATGGTGTTGACGAAGCGCGCGGTGGACTGTTCGACGCGGCTCACGGAAACGACATGCGTGTCGCCGGCGGAGAGGGCGGCAGGCGTGAAGCCGGGACCGAGCGCCTGCCCGGTAAATTGCGCGATCAGGGTCTCGGTACGGCGG
>Ga0247667_1000068_pt1 | contig 65882 bp, 64 predicted proteins | sample CNK08_metaG_FD_183027 | JGI IMG/M metagenome (GOLD analysis project Ga0247667, IMG submission 183027) | Soil microbial communities from Purdue University Martell Research Forest, Indiana, United States - CNK08 | ecosystem: Environmental > Terrestrial > Soil > Temperate forest > Bulk soil... | reverse complement strand
AGTAGTAACCGGGCGCATAATCATAATAGCCGTCGTAATAATAATACGGCGGATAATCATAGTAGTAGTACGGTGGCCAATAATACGGATACCAGAACGGGAACGCGCCGAAGAAAAAGAAGCTGGATCGATCGTGGAACCGGTCATGATCGAAGCGATTTCCGCCACGGAAGCCGCCTCCCCAGTGATTGCCCCACTGACCTGGTGAGCCTTGCTGCATCGGAGCGCCGCCTCCGCCCATGCGGGCGTTCGCGGACGGGAGAGCAAGCAAGGCTGATACCGCCGCCACCGTGATTGCGTGACGAATAACACGTTTCATGTTTGCCCACCTCACTATCTATAGGTTAGATGCTTCAGAACAGGCTTTGGTTCAATAGTTGTCGCCAGCCAAAGGCATTGACGGTAAACCGGTTAGGTTATTTCTGGCTGAAAACAAGGGTCAATTATTTACCGGCAGGCGGCAGGAAGAGATCGGCCATGTTGGTGGGCCACGATCGGCTGATGAGCGTCTTGCCACCTCCCAGATTCGCCAGGACGGCCTCGACCCGGTTACTGCTTCCAGCAGAGTCGCCAACCGGCACGGCCAACGCGATTTCATTAGCGCTTCGCCAACTCGGGATGAGTTGCTCGGAGCTTTGTGTGTTCGTGTAGACGGCGGCCACTTGCAGTGGCACCACTTTTCCCGTGTCCAGGGACAAGATGCTCACCTGCCCGGCATTGCCGGGGATGGCGACTTTCTTCTTGTCCGGGCTGAGCACAAAGCGGTCGGCGCGGTTTGGGAGTTGGTCGATGTCCGCCGGGGAAATGACCGATACGACGGATTGGGTTGCACCTGCTGGGAGAGCAAATAGCGTGAGCTGACCAGGCATATCGGCGGTGATGGCCGGCAAGTGAACGGTAGCGGCGGCGAATAAGATCCGTCCATCCGGCAGGCAGGCCACGCGCGTGACGTGTTCACTGAGAAGCACTCCGGCGAAGTCTTTCGAGGGGGGCAATTCGACGAGCAACTGACCGTTCGTCCCGCAAACCTGCCGGGTCGTGATCGTACCGAGTTGCACACCCTTGCTGAGCAGTTCGTAAGGGAGGGTGGTTTTTGCGTAGACAAGGTTCTGGCCGTCGGTCGACCAGTCGGCTTCGGTAACGCCTTCGTCCACCAACGTGGCGTGAGCAGCGGCGGAGCCCGGGATGACGTAGAGGGACGGGCGCCCCGGTGTTTCCGCGGTAAATGCAATCACCTGTCCGTTCGTGGAGGGGCTCGCCCACAGAATCGAGAACGGGAAACGGGCGAGCAATTGATCGGCCGGTGGTTCAGAGGGCAGGACATTGCGGATGATGATCTCGTGGATATCGGGAGTGAGATCGTCGATTTTGGCTTTCTCATCCGCCGGCATCGCGTCGAGGACGGGAGCGATGGCCTGCGGATTGATTTGTCGGAGATAGAAGGTCACGGACTGGAGCAACCATGCTCCGTTGTAGGTGTCGCCGATCTCTATTTTTTCCCATTTTTTGTACGGCACGGATTCCGAGAACTTGCTCCAGTCGTCGTGATAGTTTTTGATCGTGTTCACCAAATGGTCGGCGGCTTCGGTCACGCGGTCGATATTATTGGTGTCCAGCAACTGCGCGTACTCGTCCCAGGTTTTGGGTTTGACGGCGCGGACGGCGATGACGTGATGGGAATCTGGCAACCAGGCGCGGGCGTCGGTTGCTGGGCCGAGAATGGTGCCGGAACCGTCGATCAACCAGGTGCCGTCGTTGCCCTGCACGAACGCGTGCTGGCCGTCGGGAGTCCAATGGATGAAGTCATGCAGGTCGCAGCCGGCGGTCAGTAACAACAGGCTGCCGGCTACGCAGCTTAGAAACCGGATGCCGTTTGGAGGGACGCGCTTCGTCGCGTCCGTTTGTTTCATGCGGCCACGACGGAGCGTGGCCCTCCAGTGGAACATTTCGGCGATGGTCATTGTACTTTTTCCTTCGAGTTGGCGGCGGCGGAGGCCAACAGGTAGATCCGCTGATTGGACCAGAAGGGAAGCGATTCGATCTTGCTCTTCACGAGAGCTGGTTGGATCTTCGCGATCGTTGGTGGATGCACGACGGCGACCTTTTCTGGAAGAGAGGTTGTGTGAATCAGCAGTGCGGTGAGGCCCACGCCGATGATGAACGATGCCGCGAGGGCCAATACCCGTTCGGTGCGGTGCCGCCAGACAAGCTGATGAATCTGGGTGGGCATCTCGACAACCGGCGCAGGGCGGCGCATGACCTCGGTGGCGAGGCGAACAGTTTCTTGTAATTCGCGGGCCTGTGTTGCCGCGGCGGGATCGTTGGCGAGATAATCGGCCAACAACACCTCCGCGTCGGGGTCGAGGCGTCCGAGCGCGCGGTCCATCAACAGGCGTTCCAAAATATCGGGTTTCATGAATTTGTTTCCTCCGGCTTGGTCATCGTGCCGCGCAACTGGCGCACGGCGTTGTGCAGGCGCGAGCGGACGGTCCCGATGGGGATGTCCAGCACGTGGGCGATTTCTTCGTAGGACAATTCCTGTTCGAGCCGCAATTCCAGTGTGTCGCGCAATTCGGCGGGGAGAGTGTGAATGGCTTCGCGCATGGCGGCGAGACGGTCGTCTTTGGCGGCGGGTTCGGGCGCGGACTCGTACCACGTTTGGGCGACGGGCAGCGGATCGCGTTGTCGGCGGTAGTGTCGCGCGAGCATGTGACGGGCTATGCCGAAGAGCCAGGCGCGGGGCATGGTCACCGCCGACAGTTGATCCGTCTGGCGGACGACCTGCAGGAACGTTTCCTGCAAGAGGTCACCGGCCGTCGCGGTGTCGGGACAACGTCGGGCGAGGTAGCTATACAGCTCGCCTGAATGCTGCTGGTACAACTGTTCAATCGAACCTGGCTCGGATTGCACGTTCGTAGGATTGTCTCCTGTATCCTAGTAGTTGCAAGTCGAACCCGAAAAGTTCACGGAAGGGGTGGAATTGCTGAACTGAACTCATCACAAAACTGGTTTTTAACGACAATCAGGTGGTACGCGCGCATGCGGGTAGGAATCAATGTCCAGTGATCCGAACCCGCTTAAATGTGAATAACTCAAGAAACAGCCCGTAAATGGCATGGATTTTTGTTGTTGCCAACGACTCGGCAAGGCACGTCCACTACCATTAGTAGGCTTACTGCGATCCGGCAGCCCGACCGATGCCGAAGAGACTGCGGGTTCGAGGTCGAAGAAGATAGTAGCAGAGAAATGGCCAAAGCAGGAAAGATATGGCCATGCCCCCTGTTTTCTTATCCCATCCGCAGCAATCGCCGGTTTCTCGGAGATGGGCAAGCCCGACGATCCCTCCGTATGCCATTGTAGACCCCCAAAATAAGAAGTTGAGGGTAGCCCACCACCACGCCCACTTCCTGAGGCGAAAGAAGTCTAGGGACGCAATTACGTCAAGTAATCCAATGGTCAAGAGAACCGCAAAGGCTTGCCAGTCCACAGGATGAATTGTGAACTGAAGAATTGACATAAAAACCAAGAACAGCCCGATCAATGCTGCGCTGATGGCGAGAGCAAGTATTCCGGGCGGAACTGACCTTCTCATTGCCATACTGAATGGTAGCCTTTCACCCTCAACAACTCAAGGGCATTGGTAAGGTTTCCAAATTCTCCCGCCGATCCGCCCATTTCGCAAGCCAAACGAGCCGACTGTCTGAATCTTCAACCCGCTTTAATGGCCTTTGTCGCTGCCTATCCGCTTCTCGTAAAAAATGCAGTCGACGATGCCGAGTTTGCCGCGGCGGACTTCCTGGTAGCCGTTTTTGGTGTAGAAATGTTGGGCGCCTACGAGGACGACGGCGGTGTCGAGGTGCAAGACGGAGTAGCCCAGTTCTCGGGCGCGTTTCTCCAGGGCCGTGTAGATTGCCTGTCCGAATCCTTGTCTTTGAAAGTCGGTGTGGACGCGCATGCGTTTGATTTCGGCTCGATCCGGATCGGTTCGGCGGAGGGCGCCCATCGCGACGACTCGGTCTTCGATGGTGCCGACGAGAAATTCGCCGCCGTTGTTCAGGTAGACAGCTTCGATCTGACCCAGATCGACGTCAAAAGGGCTGTCGTGAATGTAAGCGCCGGCGGCGAGCAGGGCTGTTTTGTGCAAGTCCCACACGGCGGGGTGGTCGGATGATTGGTAGCGGCGGATTGTTAGCATGATTGAGCCGGTGGGTTGAAATTACAGAAGGGAGGCGAGGAAAACGAGGATTTATGGGGGCTCACACAAAACCGGCGAGGAGACGGTTGCGGCGAAAACAACATCGCCGCGTGTCGTGCAGCCAGTGCTGCACTCCGCTTTCTTCTGTACATCGGATTCCGATAGTGGTATGATGCTGAACATGGATTGTTTGACTGGCCACATTGGGGGGACGGTTCCTATTGAGTTAATGCTACGAAATGCAAGTTCCGGGCGGAGCAAAGAGACCCCCCATACGTTTCTGCGAAACGAACCCAATTTATTTTTGCGTAGTTTATGTTCTATCGATTTTAGATACAGGGACTTATGCTGCTTGCAGTCACGTTTGCAAATGGGTTCGTTTTGGAAAACGAACCCAATTTCAGGGGGTAATTGAAGGCTGAAAGCATAGATTTGATGAAAACGAACCCACATTCAGTAGGGGGCTGACGAAGATGATGCTACGTCGCGAACCGCGGTCAGCGCCCGCGGCTACAGGAGAGATGGAATGCGGCTTAATTTTATCCGCGCCTTACGACGCGGCTACAGGGCCGATATTTGGCGGCGTGGCGGAGGGGCGACTTGAATTTGCTTTTCGCGGCGCGGGGAAGGGGTTACACTGCGTTCGGCGTTACACGGCTGCGGTAGGCGAACGGCAGCATGAAAACGATCTTCGATCAGTCTGAGTGCCAGAATCTTAAGAATGCGCTCGGCAAGGAGTGGTTGGAAACCAACGGCCTTGGCGGGTTCGCTTCTTCCACAATCATCGGCGCCAATACGCGGCGGCAGCACGGGCTTTTGATTGCGTCGCAGCGGCCGCCGGTGGAACGGCACGTGTTGCTCGCGAAATTCGAGGAGCGCGTGTTGATCGGCGGACACGAGTCCTCGATATCCACGAACCTTTACCCCGGCACGATTTTCCCCCACGGATTCAATGTCCAGATGGAGTTTCGGTTGCGTCCGTGGCCGACGTTTCGGTATGCGGACCACGATTTTGAAATCGAGAAGAGCCTATTTCTCGTGCACGGGGAGAACACGGTGGTGGTCAGCTATCGCAATTTGCGGTCGCGCACGCCGATCGACCTGAAGCTGCGGCCGTTGCTGGCGTTTCGCGACTATAGTGCGCTTGCCAAGCGCGATGAGAAGGTCAACCTGGCGGTCGAGCGCACCAACGGCACGCTTTCGGTGCAGCCGTACGCTAATCTGCCGCGGCTTTATTTCTATGCGAAGCCCGACGCGGTGGACACGAAGTCGGATTGGTACATGGATTTCACGTATCCGGTAGAGCAAGAGCGCGGCCTGGATTTCCAGGAAGATTTGTTCACGCCGTTTGAGCTGTCGTACCGGCTGACCGAGGGACAGACCGTCTACCTCGTCGTTTCGACGGACAAGAAGAACGCGGTCAACGCGGAAGATCTCGTCGCGAGCGAGCGACAACGCCGCAAGGAATTCGAGCAGGTGGGCGATGCGTGGCGGCAGCCGCTGGTCATTGCGGCGAATTCGTTCATTGCACGGCGGGGGAAAGACAACCTGACGGTGCTGGCCGGTTATCCGTGGTTCACGGATTGGGGCCGCGACACGATGATTGCTTTGCCGGGGCTCACGTTGACGCCCCAACGGTACGACGTCGCGCGCAAGATTTTGCTGACCTTCGCCCAGTACTGCGACCGGGGAATGATCCCGAATGTGTTCCCGGACGCGGGCGAGGAGCCGCAGTACAACACCGTGGACGCGTCGCTCTGGTTTGTGGTTTCGAGTTGGAAGTACTGGAAAGCGAGCGGCGACGACGAGGGGACCCGGCAGTTGTTGCCGGCGCTGGCGGAGGTGGTGAAATATTACAAGGAAGGCACGCGCTACGATATTCGCGCGGACGACGACGGCCTGATCACGGCGGGTACGCTCGGCTCGCAGTTGACGTGGATGGATGTGAAGGTGGACGGTTACGTGCCGACGCCGCGCCACGGCAAGCCGGTTGAGATCAACGCGCTGTGGTTGAATGCGCTGCTCATGCTGGCCGAGATGGAGGAGAAACTGGCGCGGAACATCCATGCCGCGGTGGTCCTGCGCAAACTCGCCGACCAGGTCGCGGGCAATTTCGTCAAGGCGTTTTGGTTCCGTGAGGGCAATTATCTTTACGACGTGATCCAGGGTGACTTTCGCGACCCGAGCGTGCGGCCCAACCAAATCTTCGCCGTGAGCCTGCCGTATTCGCCGCTGGACAAGACGCAGCAGAAGGCGGTGCTCGACGTCGTGACGGAGCAGTTGCTGACGCCGTATGGGCTGCGGTCGTTGACGCCGAAGAGCGACAAGTATTGCCCGAAGTACACGGGCAACCAGTGGCAACGCGATTGCGCGTATCATCAGGGGACGGTTTGGGCGTGGCTCATCGGGCCGTACTGCGACGCGTATGCGAAAGTCAACGGCACGGGCAAGACGCAGCGCAAGGAAATCGCCCGGATTATCCAGCCGCTGCTCGACCATTTGCAGGAAGCCGGGTTGGGAAGCATCTCGGAGATTTTTGACGGCAACTCACCGCATCGCCCGGTCGGGTGTTTCGCGCAGGCATGGAGCGTGAGCGAAGTACTGCGCGCGTACGATACCTACGTGCGGTGAGGGATTAACTTCGGGCGATGACGAAGATTTACGACATCAGCGTGTTGGTCTATGAGGGGATGCCGACGTGGCCCGGTGATCCAAAATTTTCGAGCAGCCTGGCCAGCAGCATTAGCCGGGGTAATGCCGCCAACGTCTCGCATCTCGACATGGGCGCGCACACGGGGACGCATGTTGATGCGCCATTTCATTTTTTTGCGAACGGCACGGGTGTCGATCAACTTTCCCTGGAAACGCTCATCGGCCCATGCCGCGTCTTTGATTTGACGGATGTTACGGGCGGCATCACGACGGCGGCTCTGGAGAAGTGCGATTTGCGAGGCGTGACGCGGGCGTTGTTCAAGACGCGGAACTCGCGGCATTGGGCGCAGGACGACCGGGAATTCGACAAGGGGTTTACGGCGTTGTCCGCGGATGGGGCAGCGTATTTGGTCGCGCGGGGCGTGAAGTTGGTTGGTGTCGATTATCTGTCGGTAGAAGGGTACGGCAATAAGGACCATGCGGTTCACGACACATTGCTGGGAGCGAACGTTGTGATCGTGGAAAGTTTGAATTTGTCGGAAGTTCCCGCGGGAGATTATGAGTTGATCGCGCTACCGGTGAAACTGAAGGGCGCGGACGGCGCGCCGGCGCGGGTGGTGTTGCGGGCGCTGATGTGAATGACGCAACGGCAACGCGGAGTTCGTCAGCGAAGCGCGGCGCGACGCTCAACGCGGTCGGGGTCATCGTGCTGGTCCTCGGGATGGTCGGGGCCTGCGTTGTTTATGCGATGGGACAGAATCGGTCGATGGGGCAGGACGCCAATGCGGACGGAAGCTGGCAGGATGGTTCGCTGGCACCGGCGGATTCAAAAAGCTTCTCGCGCGATGTGCAAATGTACAATGGAACGGCTGGCGTCCTGGTGATGAAGTGGTGGCACTTGTGTGACGAGCTGAAACCTCCCGGATCGGTGGCCATTATCATAGCGGGATGTTCCGTTATCGCGGCGACTGCGTGTTTTGTGACGGCGAGGCGAAACAATGGAGCTTGATTGTTGCCCTGTGTTTCTTAAGTATCTTTGGACATGCAACCCAACGTGACTTCTTTGGAGGGGAAATTCGGAATCGTTTTTGGAGTGGCGAACAAGCGCTCGATCGCGTGGGCCATCGCGCAGGCGTGGCATGACGCGGGTGCGAAGCTGGCGTTTACCTACCAGGGTGAGCGGCTGAAGGAGAATGTCGAGGAGTTGGCGTCCAGTTTTGGGCAGGAGACGCCGATGTATCCCTGTGACGTGACTCGCGATGAGGACATCGCGCGGGTTTTCGAGCAGGTTGGGAAGGATTTTGGAAAGCTCCATATTTTGCTGCACTCAGTGGCCTTTGCGCCCAAAGAAGCGTTGGAGGGCCAATTCCTTGATACTTCGCGCGAAGCTTTTCGGGTCGCGCATGACGTCAGCGCTTACTCGCTGGTGGCGATGGCGCGAGGCGCGGCACCGTTGATGACGGAAGGCGGGTCGATCCTGGCGATGACGTACCATGGTTCGGTCAAGGTGGTGCCGCATTATAATGTGATGGGTGTAGCCAAGGCCTCGTTGGAGGCCTCTGTTCGCTATCTCGCCTATGATTTGGGACCAAAGAAGATTCGGGTGAACGCGATCAGCGCGGGCCCGGTCAACACGCTGGCTGCGCGCGGTATTTCGGGCTTCACGCAAATGCTCAAACACTATGAGGAGCGGGCGCCCCTGAAGAGAAACCTTGATCCGAAAGAACTTGGAACTACAGGGTTATTTTTGGCAAGTGATATGTCAACGGCGACGACGGGACAGGTAGTCTACGTGGATTGTGGTTACGAAATCATGGGAATGTAGCGATCTGCTTGCCTAATGCTCTCCAGGCCAATTACATGTCCACGCGTTTTGGCTTTCAGGAGGCCCACAACATGATTCTTCAACCAACTTTGGTTCAAAGGTGATTGACCAAATTGAACAGTCGCAGGACTGGGTTACAGAGGATCAGCAGACTGCCTCTCCCGAACATGTTCAGTTCGAAATTCCTGCCATGTAAGCGCCGTTTAGCTTACGGGTTACCGTTGGCTATCGAACGTTGACAAACAGCCTACCGGTGGGTATGAACATGTCCACTTTACACACCTAAAAGCGAGCTTTGCCTCTTATTGCTTGGCTTGGAAGGTGCTTAACATGATGTGAATGCCGCTGCGGCTGCGGTAGTTCCAAGCCAAAGTATTGGCCTGATAAGTTTACATGTCGGGAGTTGTGCTGGACATGCCAAGAGCGAAAATACTGATAGTTGACCAAGACGCTTACTGGACTCTCAAGCTGTCAGAACTCCTCATTCAGGATGAATGTGAGATGTTTTCGGCGAATTCGGTCGCGGATGCGATGCTGCTACTGGATGCACGGAGCATTGACATCATCATTGCCGAAATCAACATGCCGGGAACAGACGGCACGGCGTTTCTGGAGCAGGTGCGCCAGGTTTTCCCGGAAACCACGGTCATCGTCCACACTGCCAAGGCGACGGTGGAACAGGCAGTTCAGGCGACCAAGCTTGGAATCTTTGATTACCTACAAAAGTCCGAGGATCCGGGGGCGCTGACGACACTCCGGGGATGCGTCGGGCGGGTAGTACGGGAAATCGGGACGCTGGTACGAACGTCCGTCGTGGATCCACGAACCCGCGGGCTGCTTGCCGCGCCAGTGCAGGGCTTCTACGGGATCATCAGCCAAAACCAGCAGATGCGCGATATCTTCGAGTTGATCCAAACCATCGCGGATTCCTATGCCAACGTACTGGTCCACGGGGAAACTGGAACCGGCAAGGAACTCGTGGCACGAGCCATTCACGAGGCGAGCGGGCGCCATGGTAAGCCATTTGTCACGCTGGATTGCACCGCGCTGGCCCGCGAGCTTTTGGAAAGCGAGTTGTTCGGTCACGAAAAAGGGGCTTTTACGGGCGCGGTGGACCGTCATGTCGGCCGTTTCGAGCGGGCCAACACGGGAACTCTCTTCCTCGACGAAGTCGCCACCATCAATCTCAATGTGCAAGCGAAACTGCTGCGTGTGCTGCAAACACGCACGTTCGAACGGGTGGGCGGTTCCAAATCGATTTCCGTGGATGTGCGCATCATTGCAGCAACGAATCGTCCGCTGGAAACGTGCGTGGCCGAGGGGATTTTTCGCGAGGACCTCTATCATCGGCTCAATGTCGTCCAGATCGAGTTACCACCACTGCGCGAGCGCACGGTGGACATCCCGCTGCTGGCGATGGAATTTCTGCGACGATTTTCCCGGCAGAACGGCAAGGATTTGCGCGGCTTCACCGACGCCGCCATCGATGTGTTGTGCCGGTACAACTGGTCCGGTAACGTGCGCGAGTTGGAAAACGTGGTCCTGCAGGCGGTAGTGCTTGCCAAGTCCTCGCTTATCGACGCCAGCGATCTACCCAGGCGCATTACGGAATCCAAGCTGGTGTTGGGATCGCAGTCGGCCGCGCTGTCCGACCAACTGGGCGAACCCGAGAAACAAATCCTCATCAACGCGCTCCGCCAACACTCCGGCAATATCAAGCGCACCGCCGAGACCCTCCAGATCAGCCGCACGACGCTCTACGCCAAGTTGAAAAAATACCAGATCGACCCCGACGCAATTCGCTGAGCGCGACTCACTCAGGCCGGCAGGAATAAACAGCCGTGACGTCATCCGTATACGACAGGCTCCAATTCTTGCGCAGCGCCAATAGTTCGTTCAGCGGGTGCGCGCGAGGGAGGACCGTCCAGTCGACTTTGTACTTTCGCAAGACATCTTCCCAGCCGGGATGAACCCGGTTCACCGTGTCGAAATCCTGGATGAGTTCCGGCCCGTAAAAATCGTTGCGTCCGTCCACGAATATCTTGCGTTCGGGCAGTGCCAGCATGAGGTAACCTCCCCAGCCATAGTTGTTAAACATTTCGCCATGCACTGGCGAGGGGTTCTGCTGCAGGAATCTCACGGCGGCTACTGGAAATCGATTCGTCAGTAATTCCGTGGCCAAGATTGGTTCGCCACCCACCACCCGTGGTTTGGCGACCACCAAGAGCAGCATCACCGATGCGATCCCGGCCAGCCAACGGCCATCCGCACGCTTGTCGATTTGGCTCACATTCTCGCAGACCTTTCGGTAGAGCGTTAAGAGTACGGAATCGCAGCGTCCACGTAGCCAGAGTGTCAGGTGCTGTGCCAGGATCGGTGTCGCCACGATGGCGAAAACCGGCATGTTGCGAACCCAACGCAACGCAAGGCATCCGGCCCAGCCGACCAGGAGAATTTCAGTCCGACTGAGACGCGATCGCGCTGTAATCAGTGTGAATGCGAGCACAAACAACATGAGCAAGAATCCCCGTGTGCCGTTCGAGTGAAAATCAGGTGAACGAAATTCGTTCACCAAGCTGACCAGTTTCGGATGTTGCAGGAAATCGAGGATATAGGCATGCAACCTCCAGCCGTTGGGATTGACGAGGGAAGCCACGAGGCAACTGGCTCCCAACAGCGCGAGAGTTGCCATCCGCCGCCGGGCGATCATGCGCTGCCCGATGTCATGGTCGCGCAATTCCGCAGCCGCACCGACGAAATAAACACCGATCAGCATCAAACCCGTGAGAAAACCCGCATGGAGATTGACCCACAGCGCGGTCAGGGGAACGAGCAACACGAACAATCGACGTGGTGGCAGGCGGCCCTGTTCAAAAGCGCGGAGTTGCCAGGCCCAAAAAGTCAGAAAAGCGAATGAAATCACATGCGGTCGCGCCAGCCAGTGCATGGAGCATGTCATGGCTGCCAGCAGGGTCAATCCGGTCGAAAGCAGGAGGTCGTTACCTTCAGACAAGAGTTGGCGATACAACATCCACAGACTGGTAGCGATAAATGTCGCTGCCAACAACACGATGCCGTTCCAGCCGAGTGCGTCACCTGCCGCGGCGAAAGCCACTTCGGTCAGCCACTCCATCGTTACGACGGTCCTGCCAGGGCGCGTGTGGGAGAAGACATCGGCGTGAATCACAGAGCGGTGCTCGATCATCCATTGGCCCAGCCGCCAATGCAGGGATGGGTCACCGTCCGCGTTGATCATGACCAGCCGCCATTGCGACAGCGACAGGCCCAGCATGAAGATCAGCCACAGCGTCAAGCCGATGGTTGGCAACCACCGACTGCGTTGCGGGAGTTCCGGGGCAATGGCGGTGTTGTCCATCATGATGACGCGCGCGAGAACACAAGCGCAACCTGGTTCGAGAAAGTCAACTGCCAATCCGGTCGTAGTTCCAAAATGCGATTCAGCGGATGTTGCGCGGGCAGGATCGTCCACCTGACGTGATGTTTTTCGAGCACCTTCTCCCAAGCGGGAGTCAGATGGGAGACATCGGTGAAATCGTGGAGCAACGCTTGGTCATAAAAATCGTCACGGCCGTCCATGAATACCTTGCGTTCCGGCAGATAGAGGATGAGATAACCACCCCAGCCGTCCTCGTTGAACATCTCGCCGAGGACGGTCTCTGGATGCGACCGCAGGTAATCCACCGTTGCGACCGGAAACCGGTTCGGCCAAATCTCCGTCTCCATAATTGGGCGCCCGCCGACCGTCATTGGCTTCGCCAGGATGAGCAGCATGGCCGCGATGACGACGGCCACCAGACCGTTGCCACCTGCGGCATGATTCAGCGCACCCACGTCATTCGAAACCCTGCGGAACCTGCGACTCCATGGCGAGTCCCGCACGCTTTGCCACGCGGCGGACAGGTGCTCGGCGACAATTGGCGTGGCGATCAATGCGAAGATTGGCACGTTACGCATGGCGTTCAGCGCCGAGTACAACCAGAATGCCATGAGGAGCAGATCGGTAGTCGCCCAGGGCCGGCGGACGACGACCAGGATGAATCCGAGGACCAACAATTGCAGCGCGAAGCCGCGCATCCCCCCGAAGTGGAAATTGGCGGAGTTCCACTCGCTCGTGAAATACGATTGCGAGGGGTTCCACAGGAAGCCCAGGAGGTGCTGATGGAGTTTCCACCCGTTCGGATTCAGGAGCGTTGCGAGCGCGCAAGTCACACCCAGAATTCCCAAGGTGGTTATCCGCCTGCGTAGCACGTGTCGAGAGGACGCATCACCGATCACCGCGCGCAGTATGTTGCCGACGAAATGGATTACGATAAGGGTGAGCCCCGCGAGAAATCCGCCGTGGAGGTTCGTCCACAATACCATCAGGGGGACCAGCCCAAGGAAAAGCTGCCGACGGCTCACGCGTTCCTGATCGAACCACCGCAGTTGCCACCCGAAGACGACCACGAACAAGAGCGTGAACAAATGCGGACGCGCCAACCAGTGTATCGAGCAGGCCCACGCCGCCAGCACCACCAGCGCCGTCGAGAGCAGCGTGTCACTTCCCTCGGCCAGCAATTGCCGGTGCAGCAGCGCCAGCGTGGTCGCAATGACCAGCGCCGCGACCAGCACCACTCCATTCCAGCCCAGTCGGTTTCCCGCTGCCGCAAAGAGTACTTCGCTGAGCCATTCTTTCGTGACGAACGGCGCACCGGGTCGGGTGTGGGAGAACAGGTCGGTACGCATGATGGCGTGATGTTCGATCATCCAACGACCCGTCTGCCAGTGCCAGCACGGGTCACCGTCGGCGTTGATAAGCATCTGCCGCCAATCGGTCAGGAGAATCGCCAGGAAGAATACAATCCAGAGGAATTGGGTGAGCGACGGCAGCCACCACCGGTACGGCGAAACTGTTTCTGCATGAGACGAAGTGGTTGTCATGGCCGTCGCGAATAAACCAACGTGTGGCTGTTCGAGAAAACCAACTGCCAATCCTGGCGAAGCTGCAGGACCTGATTCAACGGATGTTGGACCGGTAAGATCGTCCAATCAACATGGTACTTGGCGAACACCGCGTCCCAACCCGGTTTGGGGTCGCTCGCGGTATGGAATTCCCGTACCAGACCCAACCCGTAGAAATCATTACGGCTGTCGATGAACGTTTTATACTTTGGAAGTGAATATTCGAGGTAGCCGCCCCAAAGGAAGAGGTTGAACATTTCACCGCGGACAACGTCCGGGTGCGCACGTAACCAGTCCACTGCCTCCACCGGATAACGATCCGGGGGGAAATCAGTCACGAGCACAGGCCCGCCGCCGGCAAGGGTGGGTTTAGCCATGACCAGCGTCACGCAAACGACCGCGGCGATGATGATGGCCGTACTGGTGGGACCGTCCCTGGAGATTATCCCCGCCGCCCAACCGCGATACAAACGACACCACCGGGAGCTTTCATTGGAGAGCAGGAATTCGTTTATCCACTGCGCCAGTAATGGTGTCACTATGAATATGAAGAGGGGAACGTTGCGCGCAGCGAGCAGCGTCAGATAACCCCAACCGCCCACCACCAGCACGTCCGTCGCGTCGAATTTAGGGCGGATAATCAGCAGTGCGGCCCCCAGCAGGAAGAGGAACAACAGGAATCCCTGCATGCCGGCGGTATGGAAATCGGGCGAAGTAAATTCCGTTGTGACCGTGGAGAGCTCGGACAATTTCAGGAAGCCCAAGACATACAAATGCAAACCCCAACCATTGGGGTTAAGTAGCGAGGCGGCGCCGCACGTGAGGAGGAGGATTGTAAAGATCCGTGCTCTCTTCCGCAAGAGCGGCTGGGAGCGAGCGGTGATGGCGCTGCCGAGGGCGTACATACCAATCAGCACCAACCCCGATATGAACGCGCCATGCAAGTTTGTCCACAATGCCATGAGGGGCGGCAAGAACAGGAATAATTGTCGCGTTGACACCCGTCCTCGTTGGTACCAGCGTAATTGCCAGGCAAATATGAGGGTCAGCAGGTGTGTGAAGATATGGGGTCGCGCCAGCCAATGCATTGAGCAAGCAAGCATGGCCACAAGTACAAGGCCTGTCGCGAGCAGCGCGTCACTACCCTCCGCCATCAACTGACGATGGAGCAGCCAGAAGATGGTGGCAATGACAAGGGCGGCGATGAGCACGAAGCCATTCCATCCGAACCAACGAGCGGCGGCGGCGAACAGGACTTCACTGAGCCATTCCTTTGCCACAGCAGTTTCGTGGAACGTATGCAAGAGAAGATCGTGATGCAGGATGGCATGGTGTTGGATCATCCACTCGCCGAGCCGGCGATGGAGTGCGGTGTCGCTGTCCGCGCTGATGAGCACGACGCGGGCATTGGTCAGGCTCAACCCAAGAAAGAGCGTAATCCAGATCGTCGCGCTCAGCGACGGGAGCCACCCGTGGGCGCGGGCGTCGGCATGGGGCGAGGCGTCCTTCACAGTTCTTTGCGGAAAACGGCTGCCACTTCATTGGAGTAAACGCATTGCCAACCCGGGAGAAGGGCGAGCGCAAGATTCAGGCGATGCTCGGTGGGCAGCAACGTCCAACTCACGTGGTATTGCTCGAGTGCCTGCAACCAGTTGGTTTGCAGCGCGGAAGTATCATTGTACTGACGGATTAATGATTCCCCGTAAAAGTCCGTGCGGCCATCCACAAACACGAGATGTTCCGGCAACGCGTGCAATAAATATCCGCCCCAGACGTAGTGGTTGAACATATTGCCCTGGAACTGATCGGGGTGTTGCTGGATGTACTCGACTGCGGCGACCGGCCACTTTTTCGGCGGCATCTCCGTTGGGCGCGGCCACGCCACAATGGCCGCAATTGCGGCCACCCCAACGAGCAGCCAGCCGCGTGACATACTATACGTCTCGCGCAGCCGATCCGACAATCGTCGCACCCGCGGTGGTGACGCATCGGCGAGCGCGGTGGCGAGAATTGGCGCCACAAAAATCGCCAATAACGGGATGTTACGTGCCGCGTACAGCCCCAGGTATGTCCAGACGATCAACATCAGCCCGGCTGTTGGGGACAACCGGGGCCGGACCAGCGCCAGTGTCAAAAAGGTGACTGCCAGCCAGGCCAGAAGCCCGCGCGAATCGATTTCGTGGAAGTTGGGAGAGGCGTATTCTGCCAGCCAGCTCGTCAGGTAGTCCGAGCGGAGAAAAAGAAGATTATGGAGATGGAGATTGTAGCCGCTCGGATTGAGCAGCGAAACCACCCCGCATAACGCCACAGTGCTCGTCAACACGTTAAGTTTCCGTCGCGCGGCGCCCCAACGGGTGTGGTCCATTCGTACCAGGAATAGTTCGATTGTCGTGCCGACCCAGTAGATTCCCAGCACAATGAAGCCGGCGAGATAGCCGCCGTGTAGATTGACCCAGAGGACTGTTAGGACGCCGAGAGTAACAAGGAGTCGGCAGGCTGACTCATCCCGGTCGAACCGGCGGAGCGCATCACCCCAAAGGACCGCGAGGAGAAAACTGAATACGTGCGGTCGCGCCAGCCAGTGTGTGCAAGCCGCCCAGGCGGCCAGCAACGCCACGAAGATCGCCACCGCGTGGTTGCCGGTTTCGCGCACCAATTGGCGGTGGAGCAGGGCGAATGTCGTCGCGATCAACAGTGCGGCGACTACGACCAGTCCATACAATCCCTTCCACCGTCCCGCCACGGCGAAGATGAGTTCTGCCAGCCATTCCTTCGAAACGACAGGCTGACCGAAGCGTGTGTGTGAGAAAACATCCGCGCGGACAATATGACCGGTCTCCAGCATGTATTCGCCGACGCGCCAATGCAGGCAGGCATCGCCGTCGCTGGAGACCATCATGGTGCGCCACGGTTGTGCGAGCAGGATCAGTAGAATGATCAACCACAACCACTGGGTGAGCGATGGTGTCAGCCAGGGCAACACGCCACCCGGTGGAGATGGATCGGGGTTTGGTTGCGGGCGAAGCTCGTTGTCTGTGGGGTCTGCGTTCACAGCCATGGCGCGCAGCTTACGAAGCGCCACAGCAATGTTCAACGCCGAACTACGGTGGCATTTTGCCTCGGATTGCCCATTTAAGTCTGGTAGTGGAGGGAGGAGATGAGATACGAACGATGAGTGGATGGAATCGGATATTGCGAAGTCCCGTATTCGATGCTGCAGTTCTGTTGATTGCCGTGCTGCATGTGGCGTGGATCGCGCAGATGTTGCCGATGCGCATTTTCTCTTTCGACTTCAACAACTATTACATGCCCAGTCGAATGATCCAGGAGGGTCGTGACCCTTATCGGACACCCCTTGCGGAAGAATCACGGAAGTATGGATTCGAGTATTCAGAACGGATTCCGGTCGGTACGAATCCACCGTTATTGCTCTGGGTGTTCGCTCCCTTGACGCTACTGCCACCGCGACCTGCTTTTTGGGTTTGGGTTGCGGTGGAGTCGGGCAGTTTGGTTGTGATCTTGTGGTTGACCAAGCGTTTGCTAAACGGACGGCTCACTCAACGGGCATGGCTGTTCTTCTTCGCCGCGGCATTGTCTTCGGCACCTGTATATTGGAATTTCGCATTTGCGCACGTGGAGATGACAATCGCCGCGCTTCTGCTGGCGGCATACGCGTGGCATAAGAATGGCAAGCACGCGCTGGCCTGCGCGACGATCCTGCTGGTGGGAATGATAAAGATCTATCCCCTGGTATTGTTGCCGTGGTTTGTTTGGCGAAGCGGATTTCCCGTCCGGAAGCGATTACTCTACGTCGTGGCCCTCCTGGCAGGTATTGCCGCCATCGTGCTCGTGACAGGGGTGGCGAGGTGGCAGGGTTTTTTCGCAAGAGCGATGCCGTGCATCAAGAGCTGGTCAGTGGGTCAGACTTTCACTTTCACCCTGCCATCATTCGTCATTAATGTAGGGCAAGTGTTGCAAAGGGGGACCGCGACGGCCGAGCCCGGCCGGTTATGGTGGGATATCGGTGTTTCGATCGGCCTGGCGACAATCCTTGCCTCCTACGCGTTTTGTGCCGTGGGCAAAAAGGATGAAGATGTGCAATTCTCCGTGCTATGCGGCGCAATGTTGGCCGGTGGGTTGACGGCGTGGGGGTACTATTTCGTCATATTGATTTTCCCCGTTGGACTGGCCACAGCGCGAATGGTTGAATCACCTTCCTGGCGACGGGCGCTTGTGTTCGCAGTGCTCTTGATGGCAATGAATTCTCAAGGCCCATGGAACGGATTTTTCTTCGGGTGGTCTCCAATCGGACGAATCCTGTTGAACTACGTGCCCCTATACGGGCTCTTGGGATTCTGCTTCTTCCTTGCGAAGTATTCAACGGCGACGGCGGCAGGCCAACGGGAGCGACCAGATCCATACTCTCGCAGTTAGCGCTAGAGCTACCCCGGCAACTCTGCTAGTGGAAGGCGACGCGTGAATGAAATAATGAACTGGTTGCGACGATTGGCGCAGAATCGATTGCTGGATGTGGGGGCCATCCTGATCATGGCATCGATCGTTGTCCTTTGGGCCGTGATACTCCCGCCGCGCTGGTCTGACTTCGATTTTAATCTTTACTATGTCGGCAGCCGGACGTTGTTGGAGGGGCGGAATCCTTACACGACCTTGCAAAAGCCAATGAGCGAAGCCTTGGGCTTTCGATTTTCCGAGGAATACCCGGTAGCCGGTTATCCGCCCAGTTTTCTCTGGTTGTTCACGCCCCTGGCCGCGCTGCCGCCAAGGGTGGCGTTCGCCATCTGGGTGGCGTTGGAAATTGGTTGTTTGGTGGCCATTCTCTGGTTGATGCGCTGGTTGCTGAGGGGAAAATTGTCCTCAAGGGGTTGGCTGTTTGTTGTCGCGCTGGCCATCAGCTCGCGGACCGTAAGTTACAATTTTTACTTCTCGCAGGTACAATTATTGTTGGCCGCTCTCGTTCTGGCCGCGTACGCGGCACAGCGCGCCAGCCGACACGGTTGGGCGTGCGTGGCGGTTTCCGCGGCCGGGATCCTCAAGTTCTATCCTTTCGTCTTGTTGCCGTGGTTTGTCTGGTCCGGCGGCGGTGGCTTGCGCGCACGTTTGTATCGGTTGGCAGGAGCCGGTGGGTTTGTTCTTACCGTCATGGCGTTGACGGGACCCGGACTCTGGCGTGATTTTTTTCAACACGGTCTACCCATGGGTGTTGGGGAGGAAATCGGGCGCACGTTCCATTTCTCGCTGCCAGCATTGGTGACCAATCTTGGGTACCTGTACCACGGCTTCCTTCCATCTCCTGAAGCAAAGCAGTGGTGGTGGTCCGTGGGGACGATCGTGGGCCTGGCGGTCATTGCCGCGGTTTACGCCGTCTGTATCGCTACCCATGTAGATCGAGAAGCGGAGTTCTGCCTTTTGTGCGTGGCGATGCTGATCGGAACGGTCACGGTGCAGGGCCACTATTTTGTTTTCCTGATATTTCCGCTGACGGTGGCAGCGATCCGCGTTGCGGCGAGGCCCACGCCGGGAAAATCAGTCTGTTTGATATTGCTCGTGGTGGCGGCGAATTGTGTCGATCCACCGGAATCGGCATTTCTCTGGCGGTACCCGCTCTTGTACATCCTCGTCAGCAACGTCCCGCTCTATGGACTTTTCGGATTGGGAGCTTTCTTCTGGCGGGAACTCTGGGTTCAACGAGGATCGGCTCCGCACCTTCCTTGCAGCCGAGCTTGATCGCCAGCATTCAGGGAGAAGGTCAGACGTCCATACTCGACTTTCCTTGCAAGGCACCCTAGAACGATTCCTGTGAACCCGAAACCTGAAGCGGCACTCCATATTGGCGAGGGAGGGTGGAGGCGTTGGCTCGCGGAAAGAATCGCACCGAATCCCCGAGTGCTGTTGCTCATGGTGATCGGTTGGGCAACGGAACTGATCTTGATCGGGTGTGTCAGCGACAACATTTACCATGTGTCGTCCGAGATGCGGTGGTTGGCGGTTGAGTTTACCGCATGGTTTTGGATGACAGTGGGCTGGGTGATGTGGTTGGCAGCAAGTCGATTGCGGCATCCTTTGACGCGGGTGATTTGGGGTGGGCTGCTCGCCGTGGGTTTCACGTTGTACGGAGTAAGCTGGGGCGTGTATGAGCGAACCGGTCGATTTCTCGACTGGGATGCAGTGCGGTTCACGGTCGGCAACTTCCGTTTATTATGGATGTACGCGCGACAGGCCGAGCATGGCGTGTTTTTCATTACGATGGCCATGCTGATTGCCGTGGGGGTAGCGATTGTCGGCAGCGGGCCCTGGTTGGCCAGGGGCCAGTGGTCTGTCGGCGGGCCGACACCCTTGCGGCGAGCGCGGCGAATTGCGTGGTATTGCCTGGGATTTGGGTGCGTATTGTTGCTCTGGGCCGGGGATACACCCGATAACCTGTCGATCGTGGGTCGCCGCCTGGATACACTCCGCAATGGCCTACATCCCTCGGTCACGATTGCGGTCGGCTGGGTATCCTCGTCACTGGAAGGGCGGATCATGCCGTGCATCGAACCCTCCGAGTTGCGACCCTTGGCGCAGGCCGAGGTGTGGAACAGCACGGCCCATGTGACCAATCGCGAGAACGTGATACTGATTACCATCGAGGCGATGCGGTACGACGTGGTGGGATTGTGGCAGCAAGGGCAGGAGGTGATGCCTGCGGTGAACGGGTTGGCACGGGGCGGCGTACAATTCACACGGGCATACTCGCAGACGACACACACCGATTATTCAACCACGGCATTGTATTCGTCATTGTTCCCGTTGCGTACCCGACGACATTTGTATTTTCGTCAGAACGACCCGTGGCCGAAAGTGTTATTCTACGACATCCTGAAGCCTGTAGGGTATGCCACCGCGATCATCTCGTCGCAAAACGAGGGCTGGGGTGGTATGGACAATTTCCTTGAAACTCCGCGTCTCGATTTGTTTTACGACCCCGAACGCGGCAAGGTCGCACCACACAGCGAACTGACCTTCGACAACCTCCCCGATGCGCAAACCGTGGACAAGGCGATCGCGTGGACTACCGAGCAGGGGGCGCGCGGTGTGCCGTATTTTCTCGGGATAAACTTACAGAGTTCGCATTTCCCGTACAAGCTCCCACCGGATGTTGAAAAACCGTTCCAGCCAGCGACGATTGATTTCTCAGCGAATTTTTTTGATTATCCGGTCGCGAAGATCGAGCTGATGCGCAACGCATACTACAACGCGCTGCATGAGTGTGACCGTCAAGTTGGGCGGCTCGTGGAGACATTGCGCGCCACCGGCCAACTGTCGCACACGATCATTGCTGTGAGCGGGGACCATGGGGAGGCGTTTCACGAGCACGGGTATGTCACTCACGCACGTGAACCCATCGAGCCGGTGATTCGTACGGCATGCGTGCTTTATGCGCCGGGCATGATCGCCCCGCGTGTCGATGATTACCCCCTCGAACTTATCGATCTGGCGCCGACCGTGTTGGGGTTGCTCGGGTTGTCACCGCATCCGAATTTCCAGGGGATCGATGCGCTGGCTGCGAACCGACCGCCCCGGGAACAGCGATGGCTGTACTTTCACGTGGAGAATCCTGTGACTCACGCTGACGCGCTACTGTGGATGGGCCGGTGGAAATACACATACAATCGCCAGAGTCGAGAGGAGAGCTTGTTCGACCTGGAAGTTGATCCAGCCGAGAATGACGATCTGAGCACGCAACGTCAGGAGTTGACCCGATGGCTGCGAGGGGTATTGCAGACCTGGCGGCAGCGCCAGTTGGCGTACTATCAGTTCCCGATGTACTATGAACGCTATTTTCCGCCGTTGCCGCCGGCGCCGGCACGTTGATCACCGGTAGACTGCATTCAAAGGCGAAAAGGCGCCAGAACAACATATGGATCGTAGGAGTGGACAGGAACTACGCAAGGCTGATGTGGCAGCGGCAGGCATACTATTCGCCGTGGCTGTTGCGTTACGCATACCTTTTCGGAGCCAGATGGCGTATCACTGGGACAGCGCGGAGTTTACCCTGGCGGTGCGCCAATACAATGTGGCCATGGCCCAGCCTCACGCGCCCGGCTATTTTCTCTATGTGATGTTGGGCAGGGTGGCGGATTTTTTCATCGGCGACCCTCATGCGAGTCTGGTCTGGTTGAGTGTGGTGTTCGGCAGCGGGCTGGTGGCCCTGCTATATATGTTGGGTGTGGAAATGTTCGACCGGCGCGTTGGATTGGCCGCCGCGTTGTTCGCAATGACGAGCCCGCAGGTGTGGTTTCATAGTTGCGTGGCGCTGACGTATACGACAGACAGTTTACTGGTATGCTTACTAGTATTGTGTTGCTGGCAGGCACGACGACGCAGATGTCGCTGGCCGGACGCGGTGATAATCGGAGGCTTGCTGGCAGTGATCGGCGGGGTTCGCCAACAAACAGCGCCGGGGCTCGTCCCCTTGGTGGTCTGGGTGTTGTGGCAGGCGGAGAGCCGACGTCTGGTAAAACTGGCGGCGGCGTTCGGCGTTTGTGCCGTCGGAACATTGGCCTGGCTGGTGCCGATGATCCGGATGTCCGGCGGCTGGGTGGTTTATACCAAAGTATTTCATCTGTCCGCAGTCTATTGGGCGCCAGTCACGCTGGCCGGAGGCGGGATAAACGCGCTCTTGTGGAACCTGTTTTTTACGGGCCTTTACTGTTGGAATGGGTTACTAGCGTGCGTCGTTTTATTGGCGAGCGCGCTTTTCGTACGATTGCGAATGGACACCAATCGCAAGCGAAGGTGGGACGCCGCGCATAGCGAAGCGTTGTGGATGCTGGCCTTGTGGATTGCGCCGATGATGTTCATGCAGACGACGCTGTCATTCACGGACCAAGCCGGACATGTGCTGAGCTACTTGCCGGCTTGGATCATCCTGGCAGCCGTGGCGGCCAGTCAACTGCGGAAGCCGGCGATTTTTGGAACCACGGTAACGGCCGTATGCCTGATCAACGCGGCAGCATTCCTGGCTTTGCCGCCGTTATGGGACCGCGCATTCTACGGTACCGGCCGCACGGCACAAAAGATCCAGGAACATGATCGGGAACTGTCCCGCATCATCCACGCGATCCGCGCGCGATTGGACCCATCTGAAACCTTGATTTGTCACGCACAGGTATACCTGCCGCTGGGATTGCGACACTTGCAATTGTATCTGCCAGAGTATGAGCAGTATCAATTCGTGGTCGACCGGGCGATGCTGACTCCCGTAGACAGGCCGATGATGCGGGTGCTCGGTGGACGGCTTGGTTTTGTTCGCGGACCCGAGTTGACGGGGAAGCGGGTGCTGGCGCTCATCGTGCCGCGGGGAACATCCTTGGACGACCACACCCGATACGTTGACACTCGGGAGGCGAAGCTCCTGCCGGAAAGTGAAGGCACGGTATATCAAGTACCGGTTGAGGCGATCAGATGAATCGCAGCGCAGGGAGATTCATAGGACGAGATTGGTTTCTGGCTGCGTTGCTTTGCGCGGTGGGTCTGGCGTTGCGCATCCCGTTCCGCAGTCATTTTGCGTATCACTGGGACAGCGCTCAATTTGTGCTGGCGATCAACGAATACGACATACGGTTAAGCCAGCCGCATGCACCGGGCTACTTCCTCTACATCATGCTGGGGCGTTTGGTGAACGGCCTGGTGGGCGATCCCCATGCGAGCCTGGTGTGGATTAGCATCGTTTTTGGGAGCTTGTTGCCGGCGGTCGTCTATCTTCTGGCGACGGCAATGTTCGGGCGCAAAGCGGGCGTGACGGCGGGCTTGTTGGCGCTGACGAGTCCACAAGTGTGGTTCCATAGCTGTGTGGCGCTGACGTATTGCATGGACAGTTTTTTGGTTTGCACGGTGGTGCTGGTGCTTTGGCGGGCGATGGAGTGCGGGGGCGGATGGCGAGATGCGATTGTGGTTGGAGCTTTGCTCGCTCTGATTGGTGGCGTGCGTGAGCAGAGTGTGCCGGCACTGGTGCCGCTGGTTGGGTTTGCGTTTTGGAAATTCGAAAGGGCGAGACTTGCGAAGTTGGTGACAGCGGCGGTTGTGGCGATCGGACTTGGAATTCTGTGGTACGTGCCGATGGTGCGCACGTCCGGCGGGCTGAGAACATACCTGGACATTGTGCATCTGCATGCGGTCTCCAATGCTTCGACGTATTTTCCCGGGGGCGGCTTTGGCGCGCTGCTGAAGAATGTGGCAAACATCACGGGATTTTGTGGTAACGGCTTGATGCTGGGGGCCGTGGTATCGTTTGTGGCACAACTGCACCGTGCGCTCCGAATGACTGCTGAGCGGAAAGACTCCTGGGATCGCGAACACGCGTTTGGGTTGGTGGTTCTGGCGTTTTGGGTTGTCCCAATGCTGATTTTTGGGACGGTGTTGGTAACCAACCAACCCGGCCACGTGTTGAGTTATCTGCCGGGATTGTTTGTGCTGGTAGGGGCAGTGGTGGCGAGCCTGCGATCAAGATGGCGCAGAGCGGTAGTGATCGCTTTGATCTGCGCGGGGAATGTGGTGGCTTTTGTCGCCTGGCCGCCACAGTGGGATGGCTTTTTTTTCGGAATGGCTCGTACCGCGCGCGCGATCGCCGAGCACGACGCGCAATTGTCACAAATCGCTCGGGCGATCCGTCGGACTTATTCTCCGAAGAGCATCATCGTCTGTTTCTCGCAAGAGTACTATTTGTGCGGCCTTCGACACTTCCAACTTTATCTGCCTGAATACGAGCAATATCAATTCGTGGTCGATGGAACGACGTTGCATCCACCGGGCGAGCCGATGTGGCTGGTGCGAGACGGGCGGCTCACCTTTGTTGCAAAGCTCGACGTGGCCGGCAGGGAGGGCATTGTACTGGTGGTACCTCCGGGGGAGAAGGTCGACATCTTTGCCCCATACCTGTCCCTCGCGAATGCTGAAGCTTTGCCGCAAGCTGAGAACGTCCTTTATTTCATTCCCGCGCAGGCGGTGAAACTGACTCGATGACCCGGGACAAATCGACGGAAACACTCGGCGCGTTGCTAACACGAAGCGACTACAGGATGGCCCTGGCGCTCTTCGTGACGGCGCTTGCGTTGCGCATCCCATTTCGCAGCCAGCTGGCTTATCATTGGGACAGCGCCCAACTCGCACTGGCGGTCAGCGAGTACAACATTCGGCTAAACCAGCCACACCCACCCGGTTTTTATTTCTACATTTTTCTGGCCAGGCTGTTGAATTTCTTCATCGGCGAACCGCATGCTGCTTTGGTGTGGCTGAGTGTGATCGCCGGGGCCGGGCTGGCGGCGATGGGATACCTGCTCGCAACATCCATGTTTGGAAGCGGGTGTGGCCGGGGGACGGGATTGATTTTACTGACCAGCCCATTGTGCTGGTTTCAAAGTGAAATCGCTTTGACGACAATCGTGGACGGAGCATTGGTTGTAAGCTTTGTCTTCGTGTGCTGGCGGGCGATTCAACGGAAGATGACGTGGTTTCAAACTTTCGCGATGGCGGCAGCGTTTGCTGCCGTGGGGGGTGTACGCCAGCAAAGTGCGGTCTTGTTGATTCCGCTATGGATATACACTTTTTGGACTTCCGCGCAGCCTCGGATCGCCAAGGTATTCTGCGGGACTGCATCAGCAGCCGGCTTTTGCCTGCTCTGGTTCCTGCCGATGGTGAAATCGGCGGGGGGCATCGGTGCCTACCTCGGTTTGGTGCACCTGAAGAACCAGTATGACGCGCCGCTTACCGTGTGGGGCGGCGGTGGTGTGGACGCGCTGTTGACTGATGTAAGTTCCATGGGGCGTGCGTGTTGGGTCGGTTTGTTGGGCGCTGGAATTATCTCAGTCATAGAATTTACCCGTTGGATTTTTTTCCGAGAACCGATCGTCCGTACGAGTTTTTATCGAGCGAACAAAACCCAATTTGCCGTGCTGGTGCTGTGGATCACGCCCATGGTCCTTTTCGGCCTGATCATGTACAGCGTCCTGCCCGGCCATGTCCTCCATTTCTTTCCGGGATTCGCGGTACTGGCCAGCCTGGGGGTGGCGGCATTTTCAGAACAGTTGGCGACCTTGCCCACGTTTCGGAAATCGAGAGCCGATTGTCTCGCTCTCGCAATCGTGGCAGCCATCAACATTATTGTGTTCGTCTGGTCGCCAACCCCTCTAATGCCTGTACTGGTGGGATTGCCCCTGACCGCGGAGGAAATCCGCCGGCACGACGCGGATTTATCAAAGTGCTTCCAGACTATTCGAGGCAAGTGGCCACCTGATGGCATTGTGATCTGCCATGGATCCGAGGATTATTATTGGGGTTACGCCCAATTCAAATACTATCTGCCCGAGTACCGAAATGTTTTGGTATCGGGATCTCCGCCAACAGCGGCTCCGACGGTGGATATTCTCCTTGTTGTGCCTCCGGGTGGTTCTCTGGAGGGTTATAGGTCGACCTTCGACTTACGGGGCGTAGTTTTGGTGGTGGAAGCAGGGGCGAAGCTCTATGTCCTGCGGCGGTAGTATGGATACCCATAATGTGCTTCAACTTCTGGAGTATCTATGCCGCTTTGTGTTCAAGATTGGGCCGTCACATCAATTTTTGACGTACGGAGGCTGGGTGATCCGAGAACCAGCAAATGAAGCAGACAGCAACTGATCTGGTAAAGTGTTCAGAAACTGGACACTTTCTCGCAGACATGTCCAGATGGCTTGGCAAGAATGGTGATTGCTGCAAAAATGAACCGGCCACTTGCCGCGTCCTTATTTATTCGTAGTGAGAGTTAAGGCACTTACGCATAGTGGGTTGTGGATGCGACGACGCACTGATCGTTGTTTTTTGAAGGTCAATGGGGGGAGGTGGCACGTAATCTGCGATTGCATACCGTCACAAACGTGAGTCGGTTAGGATCGTTAGAGCAATATGAAGAAAGCCAGATGAAGGAGGTGAACGAGATGAAGAGAACTCTCCGAAAAATGTATCGCGGGCTGAAGTCGCGGAAGGGCCAAAGCTTGGTCGAATACGCGCTTATCTTGGCTCTCATCGCCGTCGTGGCGATTTTGGTGCTGAAGGGCCTCGGCAATAAGGTCAATAACACCTTGTCGTCAGTGAATGCGAACTTGCCGTAAGTAGGCAAAGTATCAAAACCATGTTCAGACGGGGATGAAGCAGGCCAAGGCCTCTTCATCCCCTACGACTTTACGGCCCGACTCTTCGGGTCTCAGTATGGATGCCGGGAAAGCCTCGGCATAGGCGCGCCCTGCGGTAGGGTGCTATTGGATGGAAGTGAACAAAGCGTGCCGGGAAGCGTGATGCAGGAAACAATCCAAAATCGCAAGTTGTTGAGTTGGCGTCTGTGCTCCCAATTTCTGCGCGGATCCCTTTTGTGATCTATCAGTACGCATTCATCCTTGTGGGTTGGGTTATCCTCCGGAGTGCGTTTGCGGTCCTTACCCAGGGAACCCACCGCATGCTGTGGGTCGCAGGCTCGCGCAACAGGCCCCGTGCCGCCACGCCCTTGGCTGGCCTCTCCCGTTGCCTGTTTTTTCTCAATTTTGATGTTGCAATTATTTGCAACAGGGCACAGCATCTGCTTGCCTTAGCACGCAAAGTCGAACAAGGAGGACTCAATGGCTAAGAAATCTGGTGCAGGCGGGATCATTTTGATTGCTGTCGTTTTGGCAATAGCCGCCATTTACTTGGTTTGGAATATGAAGCGGCAGCAGGATTTGCAGTCCGAGAAGTATTGGACTGAAGTGGTTACCGCGCTGCAGGATATCCCGGCTCGCACCAAAATAACCCGCGAAATGATTACCTTGACCCGCTATCCGAAAGAACTTGTTATCGACGGTGTCATCCGAAATCCCCAGGAAGCGGACGGACATACTACGTTGGTGAGAATCAAGGCCAAAGAACAAATTCGTACATCTGATCTCCTCGGTCAGGGACAGGCTCCAGGACTGGCGTTCGACATTCCCCCCGGCATGCGCGCTATTGCCATCGGCGCCGGCGAAGTCATGGCCGCCGGTAGCTCCGTAAAACCCGGCGATCGCGTTGATATTTTGGCCACTTATACGGATCCGGTCGCGCACCAGGAAACCACGCAGATGATCCTGCAAAACGTGCTCGTGCTCGCCGTCAACGAGGGCGTGACCGATCAGCAGGGCAAGCAAGGCGCCAAGAGTTCGATGACGCTGGCGGTCAAGCCGGAAGAAGCGGAATTGCTTACGGCCGCGGATCGCGCCGGTGCGTTGCGGGTGGCGCTACGCGGTATTAACGAGAAAGCGGTAATCGCGAGTCAGGGTGTTGGCACACGGGATTTCCTCGGCCCCAATACCCTTAGATTCTCTACGACGGCTCCCGACACGCTGAAGTCGACACCGATCATCATCAGTCCGCCACGAAACCAGCGGCCGGAAATCAAGGTTTACCGGGGTTCACAAGAGACGACCGTACCGCAAGAATAGTTGGAGTTCACAGGAATTCGAAAAAGGAAAGGACAGCGTAACATGAAGAAGATGCAATGGAGGGGAGTGGGGATTATCGCGGTGCTGTTGGCCGGGCTATTGGTGATTTCCGACGTCCGCGCTGAACAGCAAACCGTCCAGGTGAGTGTTGGTGAGTCCGTAGTGGTTCCGAGCGAGAACGTCTCGAAAATTGCCCTGGCCGATCCGTCCATCGCGGACGTCGTCAATCTGTCCGACAAGGAACTCAGCATTATCGGCAAGAAAGCCGGTGTCACCACCCTGACGATTGTCAAAAACGATAACTCGGCAACCCTGATGTATCGTATTGAAGTCGGCAACGACGCGGCAGCGGTCACCATCCGCCAGATGATCGGAAACAACAACATCAACGTCCATGCAATTGGCGATGCGCTGGTGCTTGACGGGAAGGTGAACGACGAAATCGAAGCGCAGCGCGCGGCGCTGATCGCCGGCGCTTACAAGGCGCAAGTCGTCAATCTTTTGGAAGTCACGAAGCCCCGCCAGATCAAGGTCCGCATCCGCATCGCGGAGGTAAATACAGAGGCCATCAAGAACATCGGTTTCCAATGGTTTGGACCGCAAGGCCAGGTACAGTACGCCATGCAGTATATCGGCGGCGGATCGATCGTGAATGGCTTTATCCCGACCGCCAGCGAGTTTGGCTCCGCGGGAAGCTCGATCACCCCGACCACCGTGACATTGACGATGCTGTTGGATATGCTGATCACAAAGAGCTATGGACGCTTGCTTTCGGAGCCCACCCTGGTGACCTTTAGTGGGAAGGAAGCGAGTTTCCTCGTCGGCGAAGAGATTCCCATCATCCAGCAATTGCCCCAGTCGTTCACGGTCGAATTCAAGGAAGTCGGCGTGCGCATGAAGATCAAACCCACGGCCGACAGCGAAAACCGGATTAACACGACCATTCATGCGGAAGTCAGTCAGGTGATCGGCACGGGTGCGAATAGCATTCCGATTATCGGTGCCAAAACGGCCGATACCACGCTGCAAGTCAACGACGGGCAAACCATCGTGATTGGTGGTTTATTGGAAAACAACGTCAATCGCGACGTGCTGCGGAAGCTGCCCTGGCTGGCTGAGATTCCGGTCATTGGCGCGCTGTTTCGCGACAAACAGTTCGACCAATCCAAGCGAGAAGTGCTGTTTTTCATGACACCGGAAGTGATCAAGGACATCGACGTTGACATGGCCAGTGCCCCGAAGACCCCTGGATTGCAGCATTGGGTTACGACATGGAACAAGGGAAAGATGATCGAGCCGCCGGATAAGAAGGATGACTGGGGCTTGCACAATCCTCAGCACATGGGCTTTCCTGTGAATGACGAGGATTCCGTGAAGCCGGCCAAGAAAGCAGCCAAACCGGCGGCCAGTGCGGCACCGGCCACGAAGCCTGCGTCGACAGCAAAACCGGCGACGGCGCAGCCGGCAGCGACTGCACCGACAGTGGCAACACCGCCCGTTGCAGCCCAGCCGGCAACCGGCACCCCGGCCCAGGAGCCATCGACAAACTATTCTCCGTCCCGACCGGCGGAGTAATGGCGGGGACGTTGGCGCTTGCCGGTATCGAAAGTGCTAGGTATATATAGGCGTATACTGGCAAGAGCGTTGTAAGCTGGAACTATGGATCGCATCACCGTCATCATTGCGGAAAACGAGCTCAGTGAGCGTGAAAAGCTCAAGGGCCAGCTCGCCAACGAGCAGGACATCGAGGTCATTGGAGAAGCGCGCGATGGCAAGGAGTGCCTGGAACTCGTCAAGCGACACCGACCATCCGTCGTGCTCATCAAAGAAGATCTGCCGATTGTTAGCGGGCTAACGGTCGCGGAACAGCTCTCGTCTGAACTCCCCGAAGTGGGTGTGATCCTTATCCTGACCGGCTCGGAGGGCCAGGAGGTCTGGCACAAGATGCTCCGCGCCGGCATCAAAGAATTCCTTACCCACCCGTTCCCGGTGGATCGGCTCCTCGAAGAAGTCCGCAAAGTCCACGGCATCCAGTCGAAGGCGGCGAAACGCGCGACTACCACGGCACCCTCGGCGCCCGTGGAGACGGAAACCGCGAAACGACGGGTCATCACCATCACCGGTCCGCGCGGCGGCTGTGGTAAGACTGTCATTGCGGCAAATCTTGCAGTGGCCCTGGCCGGCGTGAGTGAAAAAGTGGCGCTAGTCGACCTGAACCTGTGGGGCGGCGATGTCGCCATGCTCCTGGATGTTTCGCCGAAGCGCACGTTGGGCGATCTGTTGCCGGGTTTCGGTGGCATTGACTACGATGTCGTTGACAGCGTCATGTCCAAGCATGCGTCGGGTGTCTCAGTGCTGGCGGCCCCGTTGACGGGAACCTTTGACGGCTCGACGCTCTCTCGCTATATGGTGCAGAGCATCCTCGAAGCTTTGCGCGAGAACTACGAGTACACGGTCATCGATACCGGCTACGCCAATCTGGAGTCCACTCTTGCCGCGATGGATTACTCGGATCTGATTCTTGTGGTCGTGGGAATGGATTTACCGCGGTTGCGCGACGGGAAGCTTTACTTGAAGAATCTCCTTGCCGCCAATTACCCGAAGGAGAAGATTCGCGTCATCGTTAATCGCTCCACAAATTCGAAGGAAATCTCCGCGTCGGAGGTCGAGACGATTCTGGAGTTTCCAGTGACGACACAGATCCCCAGTGACGACGGGCTCGTAGGTTCATCGGTGAACCTCGGCCAGGCTTTTGTCAGCTCCAGCCCCGGCAAGCCCGTGTCGAGGGCGGTCCTGACCCTGGCGGAAATGGTGTCGCCGGCAGGCATGTCTGCAAAGAAACGATCAGGGAAATGGTTTTCGTTTATGCAATAAATGTGAGTTAGCGTGAGGCGTGGCGGACTATGGCGAACACCCCGGAAATCAGCACACAATTATATCTCGAGTCCAAGAACGCCATTCTGGCGTACTTGATCCAGAATATTGACCAGAAACTTCTCGAAAAAGGCGACGAGGCGCTGTTGCGTCGGCGCGTCGAGGAATTGGTCGAGGAGAAGCTTCGTTCCGAAAAGTTGCCGTTCTCGCGCCAGATGCGCAACCGGCTGGTCTCCGACATGGCCGACGAGATTCTCGGCTTTGGGCCCATCGAACCGCTGCTGCGCGACCCGACCGTCACCGAAGTCATGGTCAACCGCCCCGACCAGGTCTATTGCGAACGGTTCGGCAAACTTGAATTGACAGACATCCAATTCCGTGACCTCCAGCATATTCGCCACGTCATCGACAAAATAGTCACCCCGCTGGGCCGCCGCGTTGATGAATCCAGCCCGATGGTGGACGCCCGACTGCCCGATGGCTCGCGCGTGAATGCCATCATTTCGCCGCTGTCCCTCAACGGCCCGGTGCTCACGATTCGTAAATTCTCGGTCGACCCGTACACCGTGGAGGACCTGATCGGGTTTGGCACCCTGACCCAGGGCATGGCGGCCTTCCTGGCCGCCTGTGTAAAGGTCAAGCTCAACGTGCTGGTATCGGGTGGATCCGGTGCGGGCAAGACGACGCTACTTAATGTCCTCTCGTCCTTCATTCCTGAAGGCGAACGCGTGGTTACGGTCGAGGATGCGGCGGAATTGAAGCTCCACCAACCTCACGTCGTGCGGCTCGAGTCGCGCCCGCCCAATATCGAAGGCAAGGGTGAAATCAAAATTCGCGACCTCGTCCGCAATTGCCTGCGTATGCGTCCTGACCGCATTGTGGTCGGCGAAGTGCGCGGCGGCGAGGCTCTCGACATGTTACAGGCGATGAACACCGGCCATGAAGGTTCCATTTCCACGGTTCACTCCAATACGCCACGCGATGCGCTGGCGCGCCTGGAGACGATGGTCATGATGTCCGGCATGGAGCTGCCTTCGCGCGCCATCCGCGAGCAGATCGCCGCGGCGGTGCACATGATCGTCCAAATCGGGCGCTTGAGCGACGGCAGCCGCAAGGTCATCAGCGTGACTGAAATCCAGGGGATGGAAGGCAACGTGATCGTCTTGCAGGATCTGTTCACTTTCCAGCAGAAGGGCGTCGGCGAAGGCGGCAAGGTGTTGGGAACGATGCAAGCCACGGGGATGGTGCCGAAGTTTATCGACCGCTTCAATTCAGCGAGCATCCATTTGCCCTCAGAGATCTTTAAGAGAACGAGCGAGGTTCGTTAACATGCCCATTCTGTCAGTCATCTACATTCTGGTTGTGGCGGCGGTTCTGTTGCTCGCCTACGGCGTGTATTTGCAGATGACGCGGCGGCGTGCCATCCTGGCCGAGCGTCTCGAGACATACGCCAACATTGAAGAGGAAGCTGCGCGGAACACCGATGATGAATTGCAGAGGCTGAGTCAGCTTCCGCGGTTCTTGCACATGGTGTTTGGGTCCGGGTACATGTTGCGGGTGGAGGAAGACCTCGCGCGCGCTGATATTCCGATGCGTCCCACCGAGTATCTGTTACTGCGGGTGGTGCTCGTGGGCCTGGGGTACATAATCGGCCGCTACTTTTTCGGCTATTTCCATAGCGGGGTCATCCTGGCTGTGATTGGTTTTATCGCGCCGATTATGTTCGTGCGCGTGCATCAGAACCGGCGCCGCGCCAAGTTCGTCCGACAATTGGCCGATGCGCTTATGTTGTTGACCAACTCCCTGCGCTCTGGCTACGGCTTCCTCAAGGGGCTGGAGCTTATTGCGAAAGAGATGGGCGATCCGATTTCCAAGGAATTGAACCGTATGTTGCGGGAGGTCAATTTGGGCACGACGGTGGACGATGCGCTGTTGAACCTCGGGCGCCGCGTGAACAGCCAGGACCTGGACATTGTCATTGGCGCCTACCTCGTGCAAAAGGACGTCGGCGGCAATCTGACCGAGATCATGGAAAAGGTCGCCGAGACGATCCGCGAGCGGTTGCGCATTCAAGGAGATGTGCGTGTGTTGACGACGCAGGGCAAGCTCTCAGGGTTCGTGGTCGGTTTGATGCCCTTCGTGGTTTTTCTGGTCCTGATCGTGACGGCCCCGGATTATTTTAACTCCATGTTTGGGCCTCCGATCTGGTGGCATTTCCTGGGCCACGATGTATCGATGGGCGTAGTCATGCTGGTGTCGGCAGTGGGTTGGCAGTTTATTGGGTTTTACATGATCTACAAGATCGTCTCCATGAAGGTCTGATATGTTTATCTTCACCGTCATTACGGTAATTTTGGCGATTATACTCGCGGCAGTGGGGTTCTACCGCACGTCGGATCAATTTACCGTCGGCAAGCGCATCGAACAGATCATGATCGCGGACGCCCAAACGGCGGAAGAGGAGTTGGCGAAACCGTTTGTTCAGCGCGTGCTGTTGCCGCTCGGCGATTCCGTGGCGAAACTCTTTCGCGGGTACACGCCGGCCGAGATGTCCGAACGCACGCACAAGAAGCTCGTGAGGGCCGGGCTTTTCCCGCGCGTGACCGCGAGACAATTGATTGGCCTCTGCTGGTTCAGTGCCTCCGCCTGCGTCGTCATGGTGTTCCTGGTGATTATCGTCAGGGGTGCGCCAGGGGGACAGTTAAGCTACACGGACCCGACCAATATACTGCTATTACTGCTCGGAGCGGTGGGCGGATACGGCCTGCCGCAGTTTGTGCTCAGCAGGAAAATACGGACACGGCAGGACCTGATCCTAACAAACCTGCCGTACTCGATTGATATTCTTTCAATCAGCGTCGAAGCTGGCATGGGTTTCGATGCCGCAGTCGGCTATACGATGCGCAAAATCAAAGGGCCGTTGGCGGAGGAGTTTTCCAAGACCCTGAATGAGATCCGCCTTGGCAAACCTCGCTTGGAGGCCCTGGAGGATTTGGGCAATCGACCCGGAGTGGACGACCTGAAGACGTTCATTACGGCCGTGGTGCACGCCAGTCGCCTGGGGGGCAGCATCACCAATACGCTTCGCATTCAGGCGGATTCGATCCGTGTCCGTCGCCGCCAGCGCGCGCAAGAACAGGCCATGAAGGCCCCGATCAAAATCGTGTTTCCCCTGGTCCTGTTCATTTTTCCCGCGCTCTTCATCGTTTTGCTCGGACCCGCAATCGTGAGCATTTGGCGCCAACTCCAGTAAAAGGCGCAGGAGTAGATTTCGATGGTTTTGGTTAACGCCACGAAGAAAACAGTCGTCTCCGACAATTGCCATTTCGCCAATACCGTCCTGAAGCGCATGGTCGGGTTGCTGAACCGGGGGCACCTCGACAAGGGCGAAGGCCTGCTCATTGATCGCTGCCATGGCATTCACACGTTCGCGATGCGTTTTCCCATCGACGTGCTGTTTCTCGATAAGGACTTCTGCGTCATCCGCGCCGTGAAGGCCCTGCCCCCATATCGTATGTGTGCCGTCAAGAAGTCTGTTTACGTCCTGGAAGTTCCCGTCGGGGCGCTCGATACCTCGCGCACGGGGGAAGGCGACCAGATTCAGATTCGCACCGCCAACAGCGACACTTTGACCAGCGGGCGCGTTGCCGGGACGGAAAAGATGCCGACCAGCTCCTAGGCCCGTCGGTCGGCTCTCGGGATCAGGTAATTCCCTGCCACCCGGCAATACTTTTCGGCCCAACCCTTGATCTTCACGCGTTCCGTCGCGCTGAGGGCGCTGACCACCCTGGCGGGCGCTCCGTAAACCAGCGAACCCGGCGGTACTTGCAATCCTTCGGTCAACAAGGCTGCCGCACCGATGATACTCTGTTCGCCAACCACCACACCATTCATCAGCACCGCCCCCATGCCAATCAGCACCTCGTCGTGCACCGTGCACCCGTGCAAGATCGCGCGGTGCCCCACGGTCACATAACTGCCCACGACGCACGCATGGTCGTCCGCGACGTGGCACACGCTGTTGTCCTGGATGTTCGTGTGATGGCCGATGACGACCCGGTTGATGTCGCCACGCAGGACGCTGCCGAACCAGATGCTCGACTGTTCCCCGATCTGTGTGTCGCCAATCACTCGCGCGCTGTCGGCGATGAACACGCCCGCGCCGAGTTGCGGCTTTTTGCCTAGGTATTCAAGGACATTTCCCATGATGCGAATTCTGGCGATGCTCGTTGCAAAATGCAAAGCAGATTTGGCAAGATTCGACTGTCGTATGACGAAAGGAAAACCAACGCCGCCAAAATGGATCGTTGTCCGCCTCGGTGGTGATATGAACTGGTGGCTCGATGAAGCCAGCACGGATGTGTACTGGGGCGAGGGCGCCCGCGGCCTGCTCGACCCACGCCAGGTCGAGTATCTGGTCGAAATACTGGAGGAATACCAGTCCTACGGTTTCCAGCGTCAACTCCTCGAGGACGCTTTCCAGTTGTTCCAACTTGAGTCCGAACTGGATGACGATCGTCTCCGCCTTGCGCCCGCCGAAGAGGACGACTTTGACGCGGGCGGGCAGCTCTTCGCCCTGCCGCTGATGAATGACGAAGAAACGGGCGTTTATTACGATTTTCTCGATGCGCTCAGCGCCGCTCGCATCCGCAAGCTCAACGCCACGCACAGCTACGCCTGTGACTGCACGGAGTTGGAAATGCAGGAGGAACTCGCGGCACTCGACCGCGACCGCTACGTCGCGTCCGAGAACATTCACTGCTTCGATGCGATCAATGAAATCCTCCAATGGAGCCCTGCCGAATGGGACGAACCCGGCTCCTAGCGCTGTTCATTGCGAGCCTTGGTAGCACGGCGGCTCTGGCGGCTGATTGGTCGGTGTTGGAACGGTACCAGCAGACGATTTCGCGCGCCGAGTTTGACACTCTCCTAACGAAGGTCTATTGCCCATCCGGCGCGCTGACGAATTACCTGGGCTTTGGCACGAACTCGGTCACCATCTTTTCCGCGACGGAAAAGAGCAACGCTCTCTTCACGTTGCGATTCGCCGCCGCATCTCCCAGTGTTCCGCTCCTGCGTTTCAAGCGGATCGCCCTGGATCCCGGCCACATCGGCGGCGCCTGGGCGCGGATGGAGGAACGATTCTTCGAGCGTGGCAAGGACCGTCCGGTGCAGGAGGCCGAACTCAATCTGATGGTCGCCCGCCTGCTCAAGACGCGGCTCGAAGCGGCGGGAGCACAGGTGTTCCTCACCAAGGACAACTTTGAGCCCGTGACTGACAAGCGGCCGGAGGACTTCCAAGCGCAAGCCGAGCAAGAGATCAAAGCGTCCATGCGCTTCGACACCTTCCCGCCGTTGGAACGCGAAGCTGCGTTTGCCGATGCCGTCCGCAAGCGCGCCGAACTGCTCTTTTACCGCAGTTCCGAGATCGCCGCTCGCGCCAATCTGTTGAACGAAAAGATCAAACCAGACCTCACGATCTGCCTCCACGTGAACGCCATCGAGTGGGATGAATGCCAGGATCTGGTGGATGACAACCGCCTGGTGGTCTTCGTCAATGGCAACTACCTCGCATCGGAACTGAAAGACGACGACCAGAAGCTGCGGTTGCTGGAAAAACTCCTGGAACGCTCGCACTCCACGGAATTGGCCACCGCCGGGGCGATTGCCACTGCGCTCGCGCGCGCTACGAAACTTCCTCCTGTGGAATATGGCCCGAACAGTGGCTCGGTTCACGTGGGTGATAACCCGTACGTCTTCGCCCGCAACCTCGCGGCGAATCGGCTCGTCAACGGCCCCGTCGTCTTCCTCGAACCGTACTACCAGAACAATCGTGTTGTCTATCAACGCGTCCAGATGGGCGATTATGAAGGCCTCCGTGACGTGAACGGCGCGCCCATGAAAAGCATCTTTCGCGAATACGCCGACGCGGTGGCGGAGGGATTGAGCCGGTTAATTGCCCGGTAGCTTGTGGCGAAATTGCTCCACCAATCTACGGAAGCGGCTCTCGTAGAGCATGTCGTAGAAGCGGAACCGCTCGGGAAACAGGCGGGCAGCTTCCGTCCGCAGAAACAGCCGTTCGATGCCGATGTCGCGCTCGGAAATGTCCGTGGCCACAATGAGAAAGCTGAGGCGATCGATACGTCGCTGCAATCTGCGGTAGGCCTGTTCGCTCGGAAACATGGCCTTACGGTAGCACAGCTTGTGGGACCGCGCGAACGGCCCCTCTGGAACTACCTAATGTGAGGGCACTTTTCGAGTTGATTTTCACCGGCGACGCACCCAGAATGATTCCATGATTTTGGCGATCTTGATGGTGTTGGGGGCGGGGATTTTCCGGCTGGCGGCACACGAGTTCCAGTGGTGGAACATCGCGCCGCTGGCCGCCATGGCCCTAGTTGGCGGCATGTACCTCGGACGCCGCTTTGCGCTGTGGGTGCCGCTGGCGGTGCTGGTGCTGACGGACATCATCCTCAACATGCAAATGGGTTACCCCGCTTTCTACTGGCCGCGCGCGTTTGATTATGGCGCGTTCCTGCTGGTCGGCCTGCTTGGCCTGTGGGCCCGTGGACGGAAACCCGGGGTCAAGATTGGCGCGGCGCTCGCGACGCCATTTCTTTTCTTCCTGGTCAGCAATTTCGCTGTCTGGCTGTTCGGATTGAATCTCGCAAACGCGCCCTACGTGAAGACGTTCTCTGGCCTGATGGAATGTTATGCCGCCGCCTTGCCGTTCCTGCGCGGCACCGTGATTGGTGACTGGGCCTTCATGGCCGTGTTCGCCTTGACGGCCGTACTCGTGCGGCATTTCTCGAGCGAACGCCAACACGAGTTGGCATCAGAAGTTCGGGTCTGAAATTTCGTCACTCCCCGATAATCTTCACGAGCACGCGCTTGCGGCGTTTACCGTCGAATTCACCGTAGAAGATTTGCTCCCAGGGGCCGAAGTCCAGTTCTCCACTGGTGATCGCGACAACTACTTCCCGGCCCATGATCGTGCGCTTTAAGTGCGCGTCGGCGTTGTCTTCGCCCGTATTGTGGGCGTATTGGGAATGAGGTTTCTCAGGCGCCAGTTTCTCCAGCCACTTTTCAAAGTCCTGATGCAGGCCCGATTCGTTGTCATTGATGAATACGCTGGCGGAGATATGCATGGCGTTGCAGAGCAGCAGACCTTCCTTGACCCCGCTTTCCCGCAGACAGGTCTCGATCTCGGGCGTGAGGTTGACGAAGCCGCGTCGCGAAGGGATGTTGAACCAGAGTTCCTTGCGGTAGCTTTTCATGGCTTCCACAATAGCGTTTGTGCTAAGAATAACAACCGGAGAACGACCCATGAAGATTGCCAGCGTCAAAGAGATTCCTTCGGAGAAGGTGGACATGGATGGCGCGAAGGATTGCCAGGTCAAGCTTGTGGTGACGGCACGCGATGGCGCGCCGAATTTCGCAATGCGCATTTTCGAAGTTTCGCCCGGCGGCCATACGCCGTTGCACCATCACCCCTATGAGCATGAGATTTTTGTGATGGAAGGGCAGGGGACGGTCTGGCGTGATGGCAAGGAAGTGGCGATCAAGCCCGGGGACGTTCTTTACATTCCAGCCGACGAACAACACCAATTCAAGAACGCCAGCGACCAGGCCTTTAAGTTTATGTGCCTGATCCCGGCGAAATTCCAGAAATGCTGAACGCCAATGGCCCGGCTCACCAACATTGTCACACGCACCGGTGATGACGGCACGACGGGGCTGGCCGGTGGCGGGCGCGTCAGCAAAGACTCGCCGCGGGTCTGGGCGTTCGGCACGGTGGACGAGTTGAATTCGGCAATCGGCGTTGCCCGGTCCCTGAATACCGATCCCGATCTCGATGCGCGCCTGGGCCATATCCAAAATAATTTGTTCAACCTCGGCGGGGAGCTGGCCACGCCGCCAGATAAATTTCAAAAAGGCATGCCGCATATCGAGCACCAGCACGTCATCGACCTGGAGAAGCAGGTCGAGGAATTGACCAAAGAGTTGGGACCCTTGCTGGAGTTCATCCTTCCCGGCGGTGGCCCGGTCGGCGCGCAGCTGCACGTCGCGCGGACGATTTGCCGTCGGGCGGAGCGTTTCTGCGTACGCCTGGGCGGAGAGGAGACTGTCGGCGAATTTGTGATTCCCTACCTGAACCGTTTGAGCGACGCGCTTTTCACGTTGGCCCGTTGGAGCAACAAGAAGGCCGGCGCGAAAGAGACGTACTGGAAGAAGTGACGCGCTGTTTATGCACTAACGAGCGTCTCACCGAATCTCGATCCCAACGCGGCAAACACGATCTCGGCGATCTGCACGAGGTTGAACCGCGAGTTATCGATCACCATGTCGGGAAGAAAGGGCTGGTGGGGATCGAGCACGAAAAAAGTGTCAATATAGTGCCGGCGTTGTTTCTCGCCTTCATCGACGACCTTCTCCGCCTCGCGCAACGACAGATCGCGGACGGTGGCGATGGTGTGCACCCGCCAGGCACGGGGCGCCACCAGGCGGACGTGCATGCCGTTGCGAAGATCCTGCGTTACGAGCGAACTTCCGCGGCCCACCAGGACCGCGTGCCCATGCACGGCCAGCGTGCGGATGACTTCCGCGAGTTTGCGCACGACCACGGCGTCGGCCACTTTGCGGTTGATGATATTGTCGAACAGCTCACTCATTTCGTCGCGGCGCTGGCCGTCCAGCATCTCGAGGATCGCGCGCTCGATGTGCAACTCCTCGGCAACCTTGTCGAGCAGTTCACGGTCGTAGGACACCCAGGGAATGGAAGGGCGGCAGCGTTCGTTCAGGAGTTCCACCAACTGCTGCGCCAGCGGCAGCGCTTCACAACCGAATTCACGGGAAATGGCGACGAACGGGTACGTTTCGAGACGACGGGTGTTGCCGAGAGGCTTGATCTTTTCCCAAGCGTGAACGTGTGCGGCAATTCGCGCCCCGACATCCGAGCCGACCCAACCCTGAGAGATCCTGGTCATTTCGCGACTACAGCATAGTCCGCAACCTTCAAACGCGCAAGCGCACGTTGGAGGGAGGCCTTGGCCCGGACCATGTCGAAATCGGGAGCTGCTTGTTGCAACCGTTGTTCCGCGCGCTGCTGCGCACGGCGGGCGCGCTCAACGTCGATGTCCTCGGGGCGCTCGGCGCTGCGCGCGAGCACCGTCGTGCGCTCCTTCTGCACCACGAGGAACCCGCTGCCGACGGCGACATACTGGTCCTGTCCGTCGGGCAGGCGCATCCGCAACGGGCCGGGCTTGAGCGCGAATACGAACGGCGCGTGGTTCGCCAGGATCTCAAACACGCCCTCCTGGCCGGGGGCGATGACGAAGCGGATTTCTTCGCGCAGGAAGAGCTTTTGCAGCGTGAGAACTTCAAATGGGAATGTCTTCTCGTCGGCCATGACGCGGTTACGCTTTCATCTTCTCGGACTTGGCCCGGGCTTCCTCGACAGCGCCGACCATGTAGAACGCCTGTTCCGACAAATCGTCATGTTTGCCTTCAAGGATCTCGCGGAAGCTGCGCACGGTATCGCCGATGCGCACGTATTTGCCGGGAATGCCGGTGAATTGTTCGGCCACAAAGTTCGGCTGCGACAGGAAACGCTGGATTTTGCGCGCCCGAGAGACCGTAAGTTTATCCTCTTCGCTCAATTCTTCCATACCCAGGATCGCGATGATGTCCTGCAGGTCCTTGTAGCGTTGCAACACCTGCTGCACGCCACGCGCGACTTTGTAGTGTTCCTCGCCGACTACCAGCGGGTCGAGAATCCGCGAGGTCGAGGCCAACGGATCGACGGCGGGATAGATGCCCAGCTCGGAGATCTGGCGTGAAAGCACGATAGAACCATCCAAATGCGTGAAGGTTGTGGCCGGCGCGGGATCGGTGATGTCGTCGGCGGGTACATATACTGCCTGCACCGATGTAATCGAACCGCGCTTGGTGGAGGTGATGCGCTCCTGCAGGTCGCCCATTTCCGTGCCCAGCGTCGGCTGATAACCGACGGCGCTCGGCATGCGTCCGAGCAACGCGGACACTTCCGAGCCGGCTTGCGTGAAGCGGAAGATGTTGTCGATGAACAGCAGTACGTCCTTGTTTTCGTAATCGCGGAAGTATTCGGCCTGCGTCAGGGCTGAGAGCGCCACGCGCAGACGCGCGCCCGGCGGTTCATTCATTTGGCCGAACACCATCACGGTGTTGGCGATGACACCTGACTCGGTCATTTCCAAATAGAGATCGTTGCCTTCGCGGGTACGTTCACCGACGCCGCCGAAAGCGGAATAGCCGCTGTGTTCCTTGGCGATATTGCGGATCAATTCCTGAATGAGGACGGTCTTGCCAACGCCTGCGCCGCCGAACAAGCCGACCTTGCCGCCTTTGGCAAACGGGGCGAGCAGGTCGATGGATTTCAGACCCGTTTCAAACTGTTTCGTCGCCGGCACCTGTTCCTCGAACGGTGGCGATTGGCGATGGATCGGAAGTTTCACCTTCGCGTTGATGGGGCCCTTGCCGTCGATGGGATTGCCGAGGAGGTCAAGAATGCGGCCGAGTGACGCCGGGCCGACGGGCACCGTGATCGGCGCGCCGGTGTCAATGGCTTCCATGCCGCGCACGAGGCCTTGTGTCAGGTTCATCGCCACGGTGCGGACCGTATTGTCGCCGAGATGGCCCGCGACCTCGCATGTCAGATGAATGCCGCTGGCCTTGTCGTCGATCGTGATGGCCTGGTTGATCGGCGGCAGGTTCTCGGTGAAAAATTCGATGTCCACAACCGGCCCGATGACCTGCGCGACCTTACCTTTTTGATGTCCGTCTGTGCTCATGGTGCTTTTGTCTCCTGCGAAAACTATTCTTTCTTGGCCAACGCGTCGGCGCCCGCGACGACTTCCAACAGGGCCGTGGTGATGGAGCCCTGACGGGCGCCATTGTACTCGCGGGTCAGGCTGGTAATCATGTCGGAGGCGCTGTCCGTGGCCGCTTTCATGGCCACCATGCGCGCCGCCTGTTCGCTGGCGAGCGACTCGACGAGCGCACGATAAGCCAGGACTTCGATGTACTGCGGCAATAATATGTCCAGCAGTTCCTCGGCGTCCGGCTCGAATTGATAGGCGGTCTTTGTCGTCTTCTCAGCGCCATCGGTCTGACCGAGTGGCAACAACTGGATGACGGTCGGTTCCGATCGCAGCACGCTGACAAATTTCGCGTAGCCCAGGTAGACTTTGTCGTATTTGGCCGCGCCGTAATCGGCAATGATCCGCTTGCTGATGTTACCGACTTCCTCGAGGCGGACATCGCGCGAAGGCTGCGGGAAGTGTTGCGAGATCTTGTACCCAAGATGCTGGAAATGGTCGCGTCCCTTGCGTCCCACAGTGATGATTTCCACCGGCACCGCCTGCTCGTTCAAGAACCGCTGAGCCTCACGGAAGATACCCGCATTGAATGGCCCGCACAAACCGCGATCGGACGTGATCAATACGAGGGCCACATTCTTTACTTCGCGCTCGGCCATCAATGGATGCCGGCCCGAGCCGCCGCTGGAGGCCACGACGTCCTGCAAAATCTCGGAGAGCCGTTCTGCATAGGGCCGCGCCGACACCGCCTTGCTTTGTGCGCGCCGCAGACGGGCCGCGGCGATCATGTTCATCGCGCGCGTGACCTGGCGGATGTTCTTGACGCCCTTGATGCGGCGTCGAATGTCGCGAAGCGAGGCCATGGCAGCTTACTTGGCGGAGAACAAGCCCTTGAATTCCTCAGCGGCCTTCTTCAAGCCCGCAACGATTTCCTCGGTGAGTTCCTTGCGGTCGCGCAGCCCCGTGACCACCGTGGTGTACTTGCTCTTGAGGAACTGGAGAAACTCGGTCTCATATTGGCGGATGGCCGAGACGGGGACCCCATCCAGATAACCATTCGTGGCGGCCCAGATCACCGCGACCTGGTCTTCGCTGCTCATCGGTTGATACTGCGGCTGTTTGAGGAGTTCCACCATGCGCTGACCGCGGTCGAGTTGCGCCTTGGTCGCCTTGTCGAGATCGCTCGACAACTGCGCAAAAGCCGCCAATTCGCGGTATTGCGCCAAACTCAGGCGCAAGGTGCCGGCGATCTTCCGCATCGCCTTTGTTTGCGCGCTACCGCCGACACGGCTGACCGAGAGGCCGACCGATACCGCGGGGCGAATGCCCGAATAGAAAAGGTCGGACTCAAGGTAGATTTGCCCGTCAGTGATGGAAATGACGTTTGTGGGAATGTAAGCCGAGTAGTCACCTTCCTGCGTCTCAATGATCGGCAACGCCGTGAGGGAGCCGCCACCTTTCGGATACACCGGATTGAGTTTGGGCGCGTCGATATTGAGTTTCGCAGCGCGCTCCAGCAACCGGCTGTGCAGGTTGAAGATGTCGCCGGGGAACGCTTCACGGCCCGGTGGACGGCGCAGCAGCAGGGAAACCTGGCGATACGCGACGGCGTGCTTGGAAAGATCATCGTAAATGATCAGGGCGTGGCGACCGAGGTCGCGGAAATACTCGCCCATCGCGCAGCCCGAGTACGGCGCGACGAACTGCATCGGCGCGGCATCGCTGGCGGTGGCGCTGACGATGATGGTGTAATCCAGCGCGCCATATTTCTCCAGCGTTTCCACGACACTGACAACGGTGGACTTCTTCTGGCCGATCGCGACGTAGATGCAAACGACGTCGCCGCCCTTTTGGTTGATGATCGTGTCGAGGCAAACGGCGGTCTTGCCTGTCTGGCGGTCGCCGATGATCAGTTCGCGCTGGCCGCGACCAATCGGGATCATTGAGTCGATCGCCTTCAGGCCGGTTTGCAGGGATTGCTTCACAGGCTCGCGTTCGATGACGCTGGGCGCGCGCGATTCAATAGGGCGAAGGCTCTTGGTATTGATGGGGCCCTTGCCGTCGATGGGCTGTCCGATGGCGTTGACGACACGACCAAGCAATTCGTCACCCACGGGCACGGACAACGGGCGGCCGGTGCGCTTGACGAGATCGCCCTCGGAAATCTGGGTGAAGTCGCCGAGAATCATCACGCCGACCTGCTCCTTTTCGAGGTTCAGCGCCATGCCGAAGATGTTATTGGGGAATTCCAACATTTCCTCGGCCATGCAATTCGGCAGGCCCTTGATGCGGGCGATACCGTCGCCGCAATCGATGACCTCGCCGACTTCCTGGACGCTGACTTCGGTTTTGTATTCCGAAATACTGCGGCGCAAGACGTCGGAAATCTGTTTGGAATCGAGTGAAAGTGTGTCGGGCATGGTCTACCTCGTTACTGCGCTAAGCGTTCTTTAATTTGGTCGAGTTTGCGGCGCAGGCTGCCGTCAATGATCTGTTCGCCAACCTTGATAATGGCGCCGCCGAGGATCGCCGGGTCAACCCGCTGGAAAAGTTGCACGCTCTTGCCGGTGATGCGGGACAGCTCGGTTGCGAGCCGCTTGAGCGTGGCGTCATCCAATGTGATCGCCGTGGTGATCTCACCGCTGACGTTCTGGCGCGCGTCATCGGCGCTGCTGTCAAATTCTTCAATGATGTGCAAGACGCGACCGCCGCGATCCTGATCGCTGAGGGTGATGAGGGTGTTGAGCACGAGCGGATGGACGCGGCCCTGGAAGAGCGCGGCGAGCGCCTGGCGTTTGCCTTCGTGTTTGACATTCGGGTCTTTGAGGAATTCCAGCAGGTCGGGATTCTTCTTGAGCAACTCCCGAAGACGGAACAATTCTTCCTCGACGCGAGTGACGACACCTTCGGCCTGCGCCATTTCGAAGAGGGCGCGGGCGTAACCAGTGTTGATGGGGTCGTGCGGCATGGGGTCAGTCGGTTGCTCAGGAACGTTGCACTTTACCGAGGTCCTTGATCAGGTTGTCAATGAGCTGGCGATGGGTCGCTTCGTTGACTTCCTTTTCGAGGACCTTCGAGGCGATCTGGACGGAGAGGCTGGCGACCGTGTCCTTCAACTCCTGGACGCCTTTTTCCTTCTGTCGGACAATTTCCTCCTGGGCGCGCTGCGCGACCGCGGAGGCTTCGGCATTGGCTTTCTCGACGACTTCCTTGCGAACGCGTTCGCCGAGTTGGCGGGCCTCTTCAATTACCTTGCCGGCCTCGTTGCGGGCGTCGGCGATCTGCTTCTGGTAATCCTCCATCAGTTTCTTCGCGTCGGCGCGCTGTTTCTCGGCTTCCTCGATGGACTTCTTGATGGTCTCACCGCGGCGGTCGAGCGCCTGTGCTATGGGTTTGAACGCAAACTTCGCCAAGAGGACGAGCAGGACAACGAAGGTGACCAGTGTCCAGATTTGCAGGCCCCAGTCGGTCGGTGGGATCTGGCTGCCTTCGCCGGGGGGCAGCGCGGTGGCCGCTTCCTCCGCCCAGGCCACGGCGCCGGTGAGGGCGACGAAAGGCAGCGTGGCGAGGAGCGTACGGATGATGCGATGAAGTGTCTTCATGGGACGGTCTACTTCGCGGCGAGCAAGATGAAGGTGATGAGCAGGGCGTACAACGCCTGCGCTTCGACGAGGGCAAAGCCGGTGAACATCAAGCGTTGCACCAGCGGCAGCGCCTCGGGTTGGCGCGCGGCCGACTCGATGCTTTTGCCGAAGATGACGCCGATGCCGACGCCGGAGCCGAGGGTGCCCAGGCCGACCGCCAGACCAGCGCCCAGCTTGGCCAGCGCGGCGGTGCTGATGAGTTGCGCTGCTTGCGTGACTGTATTCGTGTCCATTACGTATTCTCCAGGTATTTGATTCTGCTAGTGTGATTCTTCGAGTGCTTCGCCCAGGTATAATGCGGTCAACAAGGCGAAAATGAAGGCCTGTATGAAGGCCACAAAGATTTCAAAGCCATCCATGACGATGACGCCCACCAACGGTACCGGGGCGAGGATTTTCATGAGGATCCCGTGCTGCAAAAGATACGTAACGCCGATGAGTTCACCCGTGAGCAAGACGAGAATGATCTGGTGGCCAGCGGTCATGTTGGCGAAAAGACGAATGGCGAGGGAAAAGGGTCTCGCAAAAATGCCAATCAACTCGATGAAGGGCATAAGTGTGTAACGCAGCCAAGCTGGTGCGCTATGCGGGAATAGCAACTTCAAGTAATACATGGGACCGTGTCGTTTGACAGCCACAACCTGGACGACAAGGAATACGATGATCGCCAGGACAGCGGTGACATTGAGGTTGCTCGTGCCCGCATGAAAGTAACCGGGAACAGGAATCAGGCCAATGAGATTGCTGAACAAGATGAAGAAAAAAACGGTGGCCACGAACGGGAACCACGCCGCGCCGTGATGTCCCATGAACGCGTCGGAGACATTCTCGCGAACGAACTCGAGCATCGACTCCACGAGATTCGCGAAGCGTCCCGTGCCATCCTCTTTCATGGCGCGCGCCGCGCCGACCAGGAAAACAAAGGTGAACAGGCCGCCCAGCCACAGGATCACGACGAAATTCGTGATGCTCAAATTGAGCCCGAACAGCTCGATTACTTTATGTACGATTACATGGTGCTCGCCCATCGCTAAATCCTACCTCTTGGGAAAAATCAACTGTTTCAACTGCACTAAGAGCGGCGCAGTATAGGTAACGGCCAAAGCGCCCGTCAACCAGTATTTGTCCGCTTCGGTGTACTCGAATGCCAGCCACCAAGCCACGACCACAAACAGGAGTCGCCCCACCGCACCGGGAATCAACACGGACACCCCTTTTGGCTGCACGACCTGGCTCTTCAGCCGTAATTCGTGAACCTGCAGGGCGGCGCTCACACCGCCGATCAGCACGCCGAAGACAACTCCTAAAATTACCGGGCGATCCAAGTTCACTTCGGCTTCGCTCCACCGTCACGAAAGGCGCGGTACACGACCTGAAAACCAGCTGCTGAACCCAACAGAAAGAACACAATCAGAAACATCGGTGACTTACCGGTTTTTTTGTCGATCCAGTACCCGATGGCCGCGATAACCACCGTGGTCAAAACCATCTGGGTACCCAAGGCCATATACCGGCCCATGCCTTGAAAGTCTTTGCCCAAATTCATCGGGATTCGCTTGCGACAACGTCAGTTCGGGCAACCAAAAGTGTGTGAAAACTATCACAAAGTCGAATCGAGGCAAGCAATTTTTTCGGGATTTGCCGTGTATGGCTGGCCGTGTTATGAACAGCCAGCAATGCGCCGGGCTATCATTGATATCGGGACGAACACGGTTAAGATCCTTGTTGCGGATGTACAACAAGGGCAAGTGGTTGTGGTGATGCACAAAGACCGTGTGGCGCGCCTGGGTCAAGGAGTTCATGAACGCGCGCGGCTTTCGACCGAAGCGATTGATCGGACGCTTCAAGCCATCAACGAGTTCCACTTGGAGGCCAAGGCAACGGGTGCCATCCATATAATAGCGCTGACCACGAGCGCGTGCCGCGATGCTGCCAATCGCGATGAGTTTTTCGATGCGGTACGCCAGAAGTGCGGGCTGGAGGTGCAGTTGGTGTCGGGAGATCGCGAGGCGGAGTTGATTTTCCGCGGCGTGTCGAGCGACCCAGAATGGACGGGCGCGCCGCTTTTGGTGATGGATGTCGGCGGCGGGAGCGCGGAGTTCATCCAGGGGCGCGATGGGGAGATGGAACTCTTCAAGAGTTTGCCGCTCGGGGCATTGCGGCTCACCGAACAATTCGGCGAGGGAAGATTGGCGGAACTCCGCGAGCATCTGCGTGCGGTTTTGCGACCCGCGCTGGCGGGTTACAAAATGGGCGAGGGTCAGATGATTGGTACTGGCGGTACGATCTCGACTTTCGCACGAATGGAGTGGGGAGCCGTTGATCACGTGAAAATTTCACGGGAGGCGCTGCTTGAATCCGTGCAGCGGTTGGACGCAATGCCACTGGCCGAACGGAAAAAGGTGGCCGGTTTGCCTGCCGATCGCGCGGACATCATCGTCACCGGTGGCGCGGTGTTCCTCGTTGCCATGGAAGCGCTGGGAGCGGTCGAATTGACGGTGAGCGTCCGCAATCTTCGGTACGGAGCGCTGCTCGAGGGCTGAGCAGCCGAAACATCGTCCTTGTCATCGACAGCGTCCCGGGACAAATTGCGTTAGCTTCGATTGATGAAAGCGGTCTCGAATGCAATTCACGGAGCCATCGCGATCCGCAGCCGCGCGGAGCGCGTCGGCATGCGGATCCTCGGCACACTGGACGTGTTGCGCGAACTGGGTGCGTTTGCTGTCATCACGTTGGGGGTCACGCTCACCAAGTTCAACGTCTCGAAGCGCGTGGTTCGTCCCCTAATCTTCGCCCAAATCTGGAATGCAGGTGTGCGCTTACTGCCGATGATCGGCTTGATTGGAGCGGCACTCGGGTTGGTGATCGTGGGGCAGACGGTCGCCCTGCTCTCACGCGTCGGGGCGCAACAATATATTGGGACGGTGATGGTGACCGTGATTGTTCGCGAACTGGGTCCGTTGGTGACGGCGCTGATCGTCCTGGCGCGCGCGGGCACCGCGAATGTTGTCGAACTCGGGACGATGCGGGCGCTCGGCGAAGTCGAGGCGCTCGAATCGCTGGGGATCGACCCGATACACTATCTGGTCATGCCGCGCGTGATTGGTTTGGCGACGGCGGTGTTCTGCCTCACGACCTACCTGGTACTCATCGCGATAGCGGGCGGCTATCTTTTTGCGTTCATCGAGGACGTGCCGCTGACCCTGACGGATTATCTTGCGCAACTCAACAACGCGCTACGCTGGGAGGATTTTGCGTTGTTTGCGTTGAAGACGACCCTGTTCGGTGTCGTTATCGCCGTGGTGAATTGCTATCACGGGCTGGCGCGTCCGCTGAATGTTGAAGACGTCTCGCAGGTGACAGCGCGCGCGGTCGTCGAGAGCGTGACGGCCTGCGTGCTGCTCGATGCCTTCTTCCTGCTGGGGTATTTGTTTTAGGATGATGCCAATGAAAGCGAAGCGACCTTTGCGCTGGTACCATGTGCGATGGCAGACAGTGGTGATCCTGGGCATCGCGTGGTATTTTCTCATTGGCCGATATTGGCACCCGGCCGGCTCCGGGCCGGCGGGCCCATCCGTGCCGCTGGACCCATTCCAACGAGCCTGGTCAACCAACCAATTTGCTCTCCTTGGCGTCGGGGACAGTATCACGGCCGGCTTCGGAACGATGGGGAAGCATGGATACTTTGATTTGTTACTCAAGAACGACGACGCAAAATGGCCGGACATGCAGGGTCGAGACCTGGAGCACGTATTTCCCAATCTCACTTCCCGCAATGTTTCCGTTTCGTATACGGTACTGGAGGAACACCTCCGATATGAGTTGCCGAGTATCCCGCCTTATCCGCGAACGGTGCACGGCATCGCGGTGATTACAGCGGGCGGGAATGACCTGATTCACAATTACGGTCGGTCAGCGCCGCGCGACGGGGCCATGTACGGCTGCAGCTATGCGCAGGCCCTCCAGTGGAAAGAAAGCTTCGCCGCGAAGCTGAAAGCCTTGATCGATGGCGTTACGGCCCGCTTTCCCGGGGGATGCGACGTGTTCCTGGGCAATTTCTACGATCCAACGGATGGTGTTGGCGATATTGAGCGCGCCAATTTGCTCTTGCCGGCGTGGCCGGACGGACTGAAAGTGCTGCCCATTTTTAACGGCCTCATTGCGGAGACATGCAACAGCTACACCAACGTTCATCTGATTGATTTTCATGCGGCCTTTCTTGGACACGGGATTCACTGCCGCGACTCCCGGAATCCGTACTATCGAAAAGAGGATCCACACTATTGGTACTTCATGAATCTGGAGGACCCGAATAGCCGTGGCTACGATGCGATTCGGCGGTTATTCCTGATTGAAATGAGCAAGGTGTACCACCATGGGTGATGCAATCCAAAACAACGTGAAGCCGGATGCTGTGGCCATCGAGTTGGCGGGCGTGCAGGTGTCCTATATGAATGCGCCGGAGATTGGATTGATAGAAGATGTCAACTGGCGTATTGGGGTTGGCGATTTCTGGGTGGTCAGTGGGCGTCCTTCGAGCGGCAAATCGTCGTTACTGCTGACGGCCGCGGGAATGAACCGGCCGATTCATGGGACGTTGCGGATTCTGGGAAAAGATGTGGCGGAAGCGCATGAAAAGGACCGGGTGGATTGGCGTTGTCGCATCGGGTATGTCTTCGAGTACAGCGGACGGTTGTTCAGTCATTTGAACGTGGCCCAGAACATCGCCTTGCCGATGCAGTACCATCCGGGGCTGGAGGAAGCCGCTATCGCGGCGAAGGTGGATGAACTGCTCACGATGACGGAGTTGCAGGATTACGCGGGCCATATGCCGAATCGCCTGAGCCTGGGCGTCCAGCAACGCGTCGGGTTGGCGCGCGCTTTGGCCCCGGTTGGAGAATCCGGGTCAGTTGAGATTTTGTTCCTGGATAATCCGCTCTCGACATTATCGCTTCGTGAATGCCGTTGGTGGCTGGATTTTTTGCGACAATTGCAGGAGAGTCATCGATCCAAGGACAAACCGCTCACCCTCGTGGCCAGCGCGGACGATTTCCGCGGCTGGTTGGACGTAGCGAGCCGTTTTGCGATTGTGGAAAGCGGACGCTTCCGTGTCGTTGGCGGACGCGACGAACTGTCGGCCAGCGCCGAACCGGTGGTGCAGGATTTTCTGGCGAAAGGGTTTTGATATGGCGATACAGGATTTGACGCCCCAGTTGCGGACGCGCTTGCAGCGCGTCGAGAAGATCGTGGGTTTTTTCGTGATCTTCGCGGCGCTCGTGCTGGTAGTGGGCTTTGCGTATTACCTCTATCACACCGCGGAACGCAAAGGCTGGTTCATCCCGAAGTGTCCGTACTTTACCTTTGTGCAAAGCGCCGAGGGGTTAAAAATCGGCGACCCCATCGTGCTTATGGGGTTTGACGTTGGCAAGATCACCGTCATCACAGCGCAATCACCCGCCGAGCATCAGGTCTACGTTGGCATAGAGGTGCGCAAGCCATATTACGGGTACATCTGGACGGACTCGGTGGTGCGCGTCACGGCAATTGGACTGCTGGGCGGTCGCGGTTTGGAAATCACGCCGGGTGTAATGGGCGCACCGACGGTCTACGAGCAGGGCGATGTCATCAGCGAGTTGTTAATCGACGGCCATAAGGTGCCATTTACCCAGGCTCCCAAAGGTGTCTATTTGACCGCCGCTGAAGAGCCGGCCCTCAGCGATCGCGCGCAGCGACTGGTCGGCACGGTCGAGCAGGCACTGCCCAATATTCTCGGCCTGACCAACCAGCTTTACACGGTGTTGACGAACACCGCGCAGCTTACAGCCAACGCAAACCAGATGGTCACCAATCTTACCGTCATCACAGCGAACCTACGCGACCCGCACGGATCATTCGGCGAATGGCTCATTCCGGGCGACCTGCATACGAGCGTGAACACGAACCTCGCCGCCATCGCCGCGAGCCTGAACGACACGATCTTGAACCTCGCCGCCATCACCAGCAACCTCAACGCCCAAGTCGAGTCGAATGACAAAATCCTCACGCGCATCTCCAGCCTCGTTGTGGACACCGACAACCTCGTGCAGGGATTGAAGAAACACTGGCTCCTGCGCGGCGTCTTCCAGAAGATGAGCAGTCAGACGAATGCGCCGCCGTCAACGACGCCGGCAGTGCGACCGGCGGAGGAAAAAAAGTGATTTGAGTTTTTGGAGCGAGCAGAACACTTCTCACGAATCTGTCCACCGGCGAATTAGCCAAAGGGCCAGCAGGAGCAGGGCGCCAATGCCAATCGCGCCAAAGCCAAGACGGATTGCGAGTTTCGCTGCTTCCTGTTTGTCTGGTGGTGCGAGCAAGCCGGCGACCACACCGGCCAACCCCATGAGAATCAGCAATGCCGCCAGAGTGACGAATATGACTTTGTACTCGGCGGGGGTTGCTGGTTTCGTCGGTAGTCGGAGCCAGAACATAGCCAGCCCAACGATCAAAAGTTGATCCGGCGCCAATGTTGTACGCTCAGGTCCTGTATCATTTCGGAGGATCCAACCTGGGCGCGGCGATGGTGTTCGTGGATGTTGTTGGCTGCACAACTTCTTGCTGAATGCCACGATAGATAAGAATTCGGGCACGCTCGGCCGGTGGGAAACGAAAGATTTGAGGCTCGTTCTTCGGGGTGTGCGGGGGATCGCGGTGAAGTTTGTCGTATGGTCCGTACGGCCACTCTTTCGGCTTATCCGGAGCGGCGCCATCAGCAAACACACCGGCAACCGAAAGCGAAGCGAACAACATTGCTACCAAGAGCAATTTCACGACGCACGGAGTGTACTGGGACCGGGTTAAAAACTCAAGGGCAGGTGTCGCTTAGATTATTCAGGTTTTCGTGATCGACGGTGAAGGTGATGGATTTTTGTCCTTCGCTGCGGGTGATCTTGAAGACGAAGATCGTGTCGTAATCTTTGTGGGGCCATGACGGAACCAGCGATGGGTCGCCGCCATAGGTTTTGATGATATTTCTTGCGAACTCGCTGAGGACGACGTGTTCCCACACGACGAAGATGGTCGCGCTATGATAAGGCGGTTTCCCCAGTTGGTGTTCGAGGCGGTCGATTTCGCTAAAGCCGAATTCTGTATCGACCGGCAAGCCGCAGCGAATGGCGGTAGGCTCGATGGTGGCGAGGGGGCGCACATAAAAATATCCGACACTATTTTCCTTTTGATCGACTTTGTCGGAGGGATTGGGAGCGAAAATGAATTGGGGGGAACCGTATTTTCCGAGCAACACGGCAGGCAGGGCGAGGGCGCGATTGAGGCCGCGGCAGTTCAATTGCCCAAGCGCTGCGGCAGGTTTTTCACCATGCCGGATGCAGACGATGATTTCCGTTTGCGTGGAGGCGGCGGAAGAAACCGTTGAGTTGGTTTGTCCGTTAACGCGGACGCAAACCGTGGATCCAATAAGAAGCGTGGTGAGAAATCTTTTCATGATTTTGCGTGCGCATTTAAGGGCAACCACGCAGGAGTCGCAAGCCGGAAAAGGAGAGGCTAAAAAAAGCACCTTTCTTCTAGACATCGAATTCCGATAGTAGTAGGGTGCGGCATGCTCATTGACAGGGAAATCCATGGCGGCGAGAGCAACAATATGGCGCAATTGTTCGCTTCGAAGAGGCCGAGGAGGGGGCAAGAGAGGGCCCATATACGTTTCTGCGAAACGAACCCATTTCGGTTTGTCACTTTTTGCCTTGTATCACGCGTATTGGCAGAATGTTACGACGTTTGCAGTCGGCTTTGCAAATGGGTTCGTTCTGGAAAAACGAACCCATTTCGGAGGCCTTTTTGAGGGGAAATCACCAAGAAGTTTCCATCATATCATATTTGTACCCGCATACACCGGGGCGACCTAATAGGTTCGGAATGACATTTCAAGCTGACTGACTGTAAAGTGCGACCCGCATCATGATGAAATCCAAAGTGTGGCTTCCGTATGTCGTACCGATGGGGATTTACATGGCGTTCCTGCTGGTGCAGACGAACGCGAATTTGTTGTGGCTGTATCCAGCGAAGGTCGTCGCGGTAGCGGCGGCGCTGATTTACTTTCGCAAGGACTACGAGGAATTGCGATCGGGGTTCTCCCTGCTGGCGGTGGTCGTCGGGCTCGTGGCGATTGCGATCTGGATTGGGATCGATCCGTTTTATCCGAAGTACGGCAGCGGGGCGGCGTTCGATCCGACGACGATCTCATCGCTGGCGCAGCGGAACATGTTCCTCGCGTTTCGCGTTGTCGGCGCAGTGATCGTGGTGCCGGTGATGGAAGAATTGTTCTGGCGCGCGTTCCTGATTCGCTGGCTGGTGAACGAGGACTTCAAGAGCGTGCCGGTCGGCACGTTCACCGGACTATCGTTCGCGGTGACCGTGGCGATGTTCGGCGCGGAGCATTACCAGTGGCTGGCCGGGTTGATTTGCGGGGCGCTGTACAATTGGCTGTACTACAAACGCAAGGATGTGTTCGCGTGTGTCATTGCCCACGCGGTGAGCAACGCAGTGCTGGCAGCCTGGGTCCTTGCTCGCGGCGATTGGAAATTCTGGTGAGCGGAAGATGAAAAAGGACCGCAGCGTTGACGGGGCAGCGCAGTCGACCCAGGGCCTGCCGAATCGCCTGCTTGTTTACCTGCTTTTTGCGGCGGCCGTGATTTCGCTCTGGGTCTTTCGGCCCGTGCTCGCCAATGGCTTTGTCAATTGGGACGACCAGATCTACCTCACGGAGTTGGCGCGGATGGGGAAGTTTTCGTGGGCGTCGCTACGCTGGATGTGGACGTCGCTGCAACCGTTCTATCTCCAGCCGATCGTGTGGATGACACATTTGGCGGATTACCAACTTTGGGGCATGACAGCCACGGGGCATCACGCGACGAACTGGCTGTTGCACGGTATCTACGTCGCGCTGGTGGGGACGTTGGTTTGGCTACTGACCGGGGCAGCGAGAAATGTTCGTATGCCGGAACGGCTGGCGATGAGCGCGGGAATCGCGCTGGTCTGTGGGATTCATCCGTTGCAGGTGGAATCGGTAGCGTGGGTGGCTGCACGCAACGGCTTGTTGTGTTCAGTGTGGATGGTGGCGGCCTTGTGCGCGTATGTGCGCGCCGTCGGAAGCGGCGGTAAATCAAAATGTGGGTGGTGGTGGACGACTGTCGCCTTACAGGTGGTCGCGCTCCTGACGAAACCGGTCGCAGTAAGTCTGCCGTTCGTGATGCTCGCATTAGATTTTTTCCCGTTGCGCCGGCAGGTGGAACGATGCTGGTGGCGGTTGCTCCGGGAAAAGTGGTTGATGATCGCGCTGAGCGCCGCTGCAGCGGTGGGAGCGGTCGCGGCGCAGGAGCATTTGGAAGGGCTGGTCGAGTACACGTGTTGGGCGCGGGTGCTGGTGGCGGCGCGGGGCGTAGTGTTTTATTTATGGAAACTGATTTGGCCGGCGTGGCTTTCGCCATTTTATCCATTGGACAGCCGCATCAGCCTGCACAGCGAGGAATTCCTGGTGCCGTTGGTGTTTTGCGCGGTTGTCACGGCCGTAGCGGTGTGGCAACGCGGTCGTGTCCCGGTGCTGGCAGCGGCATGGTGGAGTTACCTGACACTGCTCTTGCCGGCATCCGGACTGTTGCAGGTGGGACGCCAGGCGGCGGCTGATCGTTACGCGTATCTGGCGATGGTGCCGGCGTTGATTGCGATTGGCAGCGGACTCATCTGGCTGTGGCGGCGAGGTTCAATGGTGTTTAAGACGATGCTGTGCCTGGTGTTGGGGCTGTGGTTTATCTTTCTCGGGTTGTCGACACGCAAGCAGATCCGCGTGTGGCGGAATGACCTGTCGTTGTGGGGAGAGGTGCTGGCGGATTTTCCCAATGATCCGCTGGCGAATTACAATGCCGCGATAGCCCTGCTGAAAACGGGGCACCTGGCGGAAGCTCGCGTGGCCGCCGAGCGCGCCGTGAACCAGTCCGATCCCCGCACGCCGCAACTGCCGATGGCGCGCGCGACGCTGGGCGCGATTTATCTGAAGACCCACGCGTACGACCTGGCTGTCGAACAACTCCGGCAGGCCATCGCCGCGGACGGGACGTTGTGGGCGGCGCGATACAACCTGGCGTGTTCGTACGCGAGACTGGGTCGCCTGGCCGAAGCGTATGACGAATTGCAGGCGGTGATCGTGGCGGAACCAGGGTATGCAACGTTGGCCGCGCGCGACAGCGAACTGGCTCCGCTGCGTGGCGACCCTGTATACGCGGATAGGCTCATCGCGTTGATCGGCGGCAAAGGGAGATGACGTTGGCGTGGGGGCGAGCTATAGTGGGCCATGGGAATACCGGCCCGGTTGATTGATTTTTTAGATGAGAGCAAAGTCCGTTACGAGATTTTGCATCACCCTGAGGCATTCACATCGCACGAATTGGCGGCAATCGAACACGTGAAGGGAAAAGACCGCGCCAAGGTGGTGATGGTCCGGACGGATGCGGAAATCGTCATGGCGGTGCTGCCGACGGACCGTCGTATCGACCTGGAAAAACTCGGTGCAATTACGGGTCGACCGACGACGAAGGCAGCGGAGGCGGAGTTCAAGCCGCTGTTTCCCGATTGCGCCATTGGCACGATGCCACCCTTTGGCCATTTATATGGCGTCGCGACTTATTTGGATCGGAGTTTCGCCGAAGCCGACAAGGTGGTGTTTGAGGCGGGTACGCACAGCGATGCGATCAAAATGAAATACGCGGATTACGAACTGCTCGCGAAGCCGATCGTCGCGGGCTTCGCGGTGAAGTTGAACGCCGGCTAAATCACGGCTGGCCGCTCGCAGCGCGGAGTCTTTGCGCTTGGGCAAGCTCGCGCTGGGCCTCCTCATGCAGTCCCTGCCTGTCCAAAACTTCAGCCAGTTCGCTATGCACCTCGGGGGCGTCCGGCTGGAGGCGGGCCGCCTCACGGAAATGCTCGATGGCGTGGACCAGGTCCCCGCGGCCAGCGAGGATCACGGCGAGGTTATTGTGGGCCTTGAACGCATTTGGGTCCGTGCGCAACGCGTCCGTGTAGGCGGCGACGGCATCATCCGTGCGTCCCAACTTCAGGAACAGATTGCCGAGATTGATCTGGCTGCGCGCGTTGTGGGGATCAAACCGCGCCGCCGCGACGTAGTGTGAGATGGCCTCGGTCTCACTGCCGTTCTCGGCCAGTAGATTGGCGAGGTTGTAGTGGGCGGTCGCGTTCCTCGGGTCGAGCCGCAGCACTTCGGTGAACTGCGCGATGGCCCCTTCGCGCTGGCCCATGCGGGTGAGCAATTGGGCCAGGTTGAAGCGCGCGACCTGCTCGTCCGGATTGATATCGAGTGCGGCCGCATAATGCTCCAATGCAGCCCGCTGATTGCCCTGACCCACAAAAATATCAGCCAGAGCCACATGAGCGGGGGCGTAATTGGGGGTATGTTGAAGCGTCTCCTGCAATTCAGCGATGCCCCGATTTGTCGCGCCAATCATCGCCAGCGCACTCCCCAGATTGCACCGCGCAATCGGCTCGTTCGGATCGATGTGCAAGGCGTCGATAAAATGGGGAATCGACTCCTTCGCCCGGCCGTCGGTCAACAAGGCCTGGCCAAGGTTGGTATGACCGCGCAAGCTGTCCGGGCGCTTGGCGACCACATCAGCCCAGATGGATTCCGCGCTTTGATACTGGCCGTTTCTTTGAACTGTGGCGATTCCAAGCGCGAGCGCCAATGCTGTCATCGCGCCGGCTTGTAGCCACGGGAAGACGCGGACGGGCCAACCGAATCGGGTCCAGAGGTTACGGCAAAGTTGATCTCCTCCTCCCAGTGCGACGGCCATGACCGCCATCAGGGGCAGGTACATTCTCCGCTCGGTGGCGGGCTCCGTCGGCAAAGGCAAGAAACTGGACGTCGGCGCCAGCAGGAGGAAGAACCACGCGCCCCAAAATCCCCACCACCAACGGCGGCGGATTGCCCACACGGTACCGGCGAACAGTGCCGCCAATAGTCCCGCAGCGGGTAGGCCACTTGCCAGGGTCGTTTCCCGGGCCAGTCCGAATAATCCAGCACCAACCCCTGCGGCCACACCGACAGCCGCAAGTAATGCGCCACCACGGTCCATTGCATCTTGAAATAGTTCCAGGGCGACAAGACGTCCACCGTGAGACCGGATTTTGCCTTCAAGTTGGTCGTCAGCAGCAGCGACGCGAGCACGAGCCAACTCGCGGCCAGGCCTGCGTACAGTTCCCGACGCTCACGCAAGGCGGCGCGCCACGAGCGAGCCACAAAAATGGAATCGTAGGCGAGGACGAGCAGCGGGGTCATCACCATAACCTCCTTCGTGCCCATCCCAAGCGTACAGGCCATGATCGCCGCACCGAACCAGACCATCTTGCGTGGGGACTCGGTCCCGCGAATGAAACAGTACAGGGTCAACAAAAGAAACAGCGCCATCAACAGTTCGGTCCGCTGCAGCACATACGTCACGCTCTCAGTGACCAACGGATGCAGCATCCACAGAACCGCCACGGCATACGCGACCCACAACCTCTGGTTCGGTCCACCCCCAGCGGATGTTGTGTTGTCCCCCAATGCCCGGCGCGCGACCCCGAACACCAACAGCGCGTTGAGGAAATGAATCATCAGGTTGAAGAGATGCCAACCTGTCACGTCGTAGCCGCACACAGCGTAGTTGGCCGCCAGGGACAGGCTGATCAACGGCCGCCCCACCAGCATGGGAAGATCGCTCGCGATTACCCCCGACAACGGCCAGAGCCGACGGATGGCGGGATTCTGTGTGATGCTCGGGAGATCATCGAAGATAAAAGGGACGCGAAACGTGTTGTGGTAGGCCGCGGCGCACAACAGCCCCAGGACCATGGGCATCCACCAGTGGAATTTCCTCATCAGCGTCTTGCGTTACACTCCCAAACAAACGGTGTTGTGCCGAGGGGGTAGACTACATTTGCTTTGTAACAGCCCGCATTCTAAGATTCAAGTCACAATGAAGCACCGAACTATCTGCATGGAGCTATGAACCAACTTAGTATTTCAGGATTATGGCGAAACGAGACCTTGCGGCGGCGTGAGTTTCCGGTGTGTGATGGGAAAGTTTTTCTCGCGCATGCGGGGGTAAGTCCATTACCTCGACGCGTGGCGGATGCGATGAAGCAATATGTGGAAGCGTGCGCCCACGACCATCAGGAGAATGTGTTGCCGGACGAAGTAGTAAGCGAGACGCGCATGCTGGCAGCGCGACTCATTGAAGCCGGGGAGAACGAGATCGCGTTTGTCGGGTCGACATCAATGGGGTTGGCAATGGTCGCGGCCGGCCTGCCCTGGGAACGCGGCGACAACGTGGTGTGCTACCGCGACGATTATCCCGCCAATGTCTACCCGTGGATGGATCTGGCGCGGCGCGGCGTGGAGACCCGATTTGTCGGGGCGACACCGTTGGGGAATGTGACGGTCGAGGACGTCGAGCGGGTGGTAGACAAGAAAACGAAGCTCGTGTCCCTGGCCAGCGTGCATTTCCAGACGGGCTGGCGGTTGGATGTTGATCGAATCGGCCGTTTCCTCCGGGAACGGGGAGTTTTATTTTGCCTGGACGGGATCCAGAGCTTTGGGGCGTTGCGGACATCGATGAAGTTTGTCGATTTTGCCGCGGCAGACGCGCATAAGTGGCTGTTGGGGCCGTTGGGGACGGCGATTTTCTACGTGCGAAAGGAGCACTTCGAGCATTTCCATCCACCGCTTGTTGGTTGGCACAGCGCGTCGAGTCCGAACTTCATTGCGCAGGAATCGCTGGCGTTCAAGCGCGACGCGCGCCGCTATGAGCCGGGCAGCCTGAACTTGGCGGGGATCGTGGGGTTACGGGCGGCGTTGCAGTTAATCCTTGAATGTGGCATCGAGTCGATCGAAGGGCGTGTGCTGGGGTTGGCGGAGCGGGCGATTCGGTGTGGGACAAAGGCAGGATACACGGTTCTCGGTGCGACACGAGGGAAGGGGCTCTCGGGGATTGTCTCGCTCTTGGCAGAAGGTCGGGATGTGACGAAGTTGCACGCGAAGTTGGAAGCGGCGCAAATGATCACCTCTGTTCGTTACTGCCGCGACGGGAGACAATGCTTGCGATTGTCGCCGCATTTCTACAATACCCAACAGGAGGTTGATGGATTGTTTGCGCAAATTTAGCGCAGTGGGAATAATCAATGCAACTCATTGGTAACAAAATAGAAACGCTTTCAGCGAAGTACTAAGACGGGACGATGGTAAATGTTTATCCGTTGACAGTCAGTGAGATCGCTGTTAGCTTCGTTGAGAAGTTAATGGCGTTACCCGTCGCGAAGCGGGGCGGTCCCGAGAGGCGCGGGAGGGGCACACATTCCTAACCAATAGTACGGAGGCATTACCAACAACATGAGACGGTTAACCAAAATTAAGATCAGCGGCTTCACATTGATTGAGTTGCTGGTCGTCATCGCAATTATCGGGATCCTGGCGGCGATGCTGCTGCCGGCACTCAACCAAGCTCGCGAAAAAGCGCGTCGCGCCAATTGCCTGAGCAACCTCAAGCAGATCGGCTTGGGCATCGCCATGTACGCGGACAACTACAATGGCAGAGTTCCGCTGGACAACAACGCGACACCCAATCTGGGGTCATCGCTCAACTTGTTGAGCAACACGATCACGTCCGCGAAGATCTTTACGTGCCCGAGTGACAGCTCCAGGAAACTGACGGCCGTCTATCCGCTGAGCACCACAACGTCTGGCCATCCCCAAATCAGCTACGCCTACTGCCCGTTTATTATCTGGCAGGACCAACCGGATTCGATCCTCGCATTGGATCGTCAGGCGGCTACTACAGCGGCCGGTTACACAAAGGGCTCCAAGTGGCTCACCACCGGCGCTGGTGTCACTGGTGGCCCCGCTCCTCATAAAGACGCGGGCGGCAACGTTCTGTATAACGATGGACATGTGTCGTGGAACAACAGCCTGTCGGCCTTGGTTGGTACGAACAGTTCCGTAGCTGTTGTTACCGCAGACTAATACGAGTATCATTACGAAAGAACCCCGACGCCCAGGTGTCGGGGTTCTTTTTTTTGCTAACAGTTGTCGCAACATCCTGATAACAATCAGTCCGGGCGTACAGACTGGCGGGGATATTTTATTCATCCGTGGCTGACCATGCGACAGGGCGGAACTCGATACCCGGCAACTTGCTGGTGGTTCTTCTGGTCAGTTTACCCGCGCTCAGCTACCCCCTGAGCTGGCTTCTAAAATCCTGGGCCCACTTCCGCTATGACTGCACGCTGCCTTGGCCGGAGATGGTCCTCGCGGCAGGATTGGTCGTTTCCGCCGGGTTGCTTCTCCGCGTAACCGCCAGGGCCAGGATCGAAGAGGAAACGGCGGTCGTCTTTCTACCGCGTGCTGTTATTCTGCCCTTATTGGCAGTCATGTTGAGCGCCGTTGCGTCCACTCGATTCAGTAAACATCCCCAGTTTGGATTGATGCTCCTGCCGCGGCTGGCGGGAAACCTGGCGATCTTCCTGCTGGCCGCGCGTGCGCCAGACGACCGGCTGGCCGGGCTGTGCCGCGGGTGGATGCTCGTCGCCGTCGTTGTGGCGGGAAACGGCCTGCTGCGATTGGGTTCGGAACCGGAGTTCATTTCCACGCTCGGAAACTGGGATTTCCTTGGGACATATCTTGCCGCATCGCTCGTCATCATGGTTTCGTACGGCGGCGCGTGGTCGGTTTTGGGAAGCTTGATCGTCATTGGCGCGATGTGCTTCTGTCGCTCGCGTGGGGCGTGGTTGGCGCTGGCAGCTGTGGGCCTGTTGTGGTTCCTGGGCTTCCGAAATCGATTTTTCCGACAGTGGCAGACGCGAGTTGTTATCACCGTGTTGGCCCTTGCCGTCGTCGCCCTCCTGGCTCGTTCGTACGTCCAGCAACAATGGCGGACGGACGTGCGACCGGTGATTTGGAAGGCAACGCTGGAGATGATTGCCGCGCGACCGATACTGGGACACGGATTGGGAACGTACGTCGTGGCGTATCCAAGGTATCGGTTGCCGTCGTATTTTCTGCGACCGAAGGCCACCAATGTCACGGATCATGCGCACAATGAGTTGCTGGAGATCGCGGCCGAGCAGGGCCTGATCGGCCTGGCTGCCACGCTGTGGCTCTGGACAACCGCTGTGTGGTGCGGCTTTCGCGCCTGCCGTCGACTGGACGGCGGCGAACGCCGCTGCCTGTGGGGAATATACGGGGCGATGCTCCTCCTGATGTTGCACGGGTTGGTGGATGTGGATTTGAGGTATCTGCCGAACCAGGGCCTCCTCTGGCTGCTGATGGGCCTGGTCGTGGGTGCGGATGCAACGCCGCTGCGGTGGCGTCGGATTGCGGTTTACACTGGGCCGGTTCGCTGGTGTATCGCCGTCGTCTGCCTCGTCTTTGGAGTGTGGATTACGCTGGCAGCCGTCGTTCGCCCGGTGTCTGCCGACCTGCAAGACCGCCGGGCACGAATTGCCGAAGAGGGCGGGGATCTGCGCGCGGCGGTGCAACACGCGGGGAATGCACTCCTGCTCGATCCGTTTCGTTTGCGCACGCGCTACCTTCTTGCGGGCGCACTCTCCCGCCTGCCGGAACCAGAGGCGCACGAAGCGGCCATCGAGCAATGCCTGAGGATTGAAGAGCTCGCGCCCGATTATGCGGATGTGACCTACAACCTTGGTCAGTTGCACCACCTGGCCGGTCGCCCGGCGGAAGCGGTCACGTATTTGCGCCGTGCCGTGGAAATCAATCCCTACAATGTGGACCGGAGGATCGCCCTGGCCTCGGCGTTGCACGAGATGGGTCAGAACGACGAAGCCGTGCAACAACTGGGTCGCGCCCTGCAATTGCAGCCTCATAGTCCGGAGGCCCGTGATCTGTTGCGGAAGATACAGGCCGAGCCTCGCTCGTGACCGTGCCCTGCTCAATGCAGCCACGGTGCTCGCGGGCGGGAGTGTGGGCCTGTGCATCGGGCTCGGATTGACAGGCATCAAGAAACTGCCGGTGGCTGATTATATCTGTCCGCCATCATTTACCCCCGCTGTTGACGCGCCTGCTGCAACTCTTTTGACATTCACGGCCCAGCCCGTTACTCTGACACTCGCGAAGAAACCATGAGGGTCGCGATTCCCAAAAAGACGGTCTATCGGCTCAGCGTCTATCTGCGCTGCCTGGAGCGGCTTGCCGAGAGCGGCGTCCAGACCGCGTCGAGCCACGCGCTCGCGCAGGCGGCTGGCGTCAAGCCGACGCAGTTGCGCAAGGACTTGACGAGCTTTGGTCATTTCGGCACGCGCGGGCTCGGCTACGATGTGGTGACGTTGCGCGGGAAGATTGCCGAGGTGCTGGGCCGCACCCAACTTCAACCCGTGGTGCTCGTTGGCGTTGGACATCTCGGCTCGGCGTTGCTGGCCTACAAAGGGTTCGAAAAAGAGAGCTTCGAGATTGTCGCGGGTTTTGATGTCGACGTGAAACGCAAACGACGCAAGACGTACACGCAGCAGATCCTGCCGCTCGATAAACTGGAAAATTTCGTCCGCGTGCGCAAGATCCGCATGGGTATTATCACCGTGCCGGCGTCCGCTGCGCAGGACGTGGCGAATCGTCTCGTGGCCGCGGGCGTGAACGCGATCCTCAATTTCTCCCCCACCGTCCTGCGCGTATCCAATAACGTCGTCATCAGCAACGTCAATCTTGCCATCGAGCTGGAAAACCTCAGCTACTTCCGCTCGCTTGCCGAGGGCTGAGGCCGCGAGAACCATGCCGGCTGAACCAGCGACTGGTCGGTCCCCCGGAACCAAGACTCCTTTCGGGACGTCGGATTGGTTGTTGGCGTTGCTTCTTGTCGCAGCGACTTTTTTGGCTTACTTCCCGGTATGGCATGGCCTCCCAATTTGGGATGACGGATCGTACATTACACGGGCGCGATTCGGCTCGTTGGACGGGTTGCGGCGGATGTGGTTTGAGCCTGGGACCACGGAGCACTACTATCCACTGCTCGACACGGTCTTCTGGGTTCAGTCAAAGCTTTGGGGTGGTTCCACGTTGGGCTACCACCTTGTTACCATTGCCTGTCATGCTGCGGGGGCCTTGCTGGTTTTGAAGATTCTGCGCCGTTTGCAGGTTAAAGGCGCATGGCTTGCGGCGGCGATCTTCGCGCTCCATCCGGTACACGTGGAATCCGTGGCCTGGATCAGCGAGCTGAAGAATACGATGTCGGGGGTTTTCTATCTCGGTGCGGCGCTGGCTTATCTGGAATTTGACGAAACAGAAAGCCTGTCGTGGTTCGCGTTCACTGCCGTATTGTTTCTCTCTGCACTGCTGTGCAAGACGACCGTGGTCGTCTGGCCGTTCGCGATGCTGGTGATCGTCTGGTGGAAACACGGGCGACTTTCCTGGAAGCGGAACGTGTTGCCCTTGCTCCCCTTGTTGGCATTCGCCGCGGTGGACGGATACGCGAGCGTTTGGGTGGATCGCCGGGTGATATCTGGAGCGGTCACACAACTGCAGTTCCCCCTTATGCAACGGCTTGTCATCGCTGGTCACGCCTGTTGGTTCTACATTGGCAAGCTGTTGTGGCCCGTCGACCTATGCCCCATTTATCCCCGCTGGCAATTGGGCCACGCGACAGCGGCGGACTACCTCTATCCAGTAGGTATGTTGGCCTTGTTGATCGGGTTGTGGTTACTGCGCAACCGTACTCGGGCGCCCCTCGCTGCAGCGCTATTCTTTGTTGTGACGCTCTTGCCGGTTCTCGGTCTGATTTCGTTCTCTTATTTTCAGTTTTCATTCGTGGCCGATCATTTCCAATACCTGGCGAGTTTGGGCATCATCACGCTGATAGCGGCCGGTGGCGCACATCTCCAGGAGACTTGCCGATCCTTCTCCCGTCCTGTGTGGATGGGCCTGTGGGTAGCCGTGTTGGTGGCGCTCGCGGGACTGACCTGGTCTCACAGTTGGGTATACACGGATGTGGAGAGGTTTGCCCGGGCCACGTTGGCCCGTGATCCTGATTCCTGGGCAGGTCACGATTTTTTGGGGATGGTGCTTACCTCTCAAGGAAAAACGGCGGAGGCGATCGACCACTTCAATAAGGCCCTGCAAGGAAACCCCCGCTATGCCCTGGGACATTACAATCTCGGTTGCGCGCTGGCTTTGCAGGGAAAGCTCACAGAAGCGATGCAGCAGTATGAACAGGCTTTGCAGTTGCAGCCCGACTTCGTCCGCGCCCACTACAACCTCGGGTGCGTTCTGGCCTTACAAGGAAATTTCGACGGGGCGATCGAGCAGTATGAAGATGCGCTACGGCTCAAGCCCGACTCGATCGACGCTCCCGAGTTTCATAATAATCTCGGCATCGCGCTGGCGTCCTCTGGAAAACTCGACGAAGCCATCGAGCATTTCCGGCAGGCCGTGCGACTGCGGCCTGCGTTCGCGGATGCCCACGCCAATCTGGGTCACGCCTTCAGTGATCAAAAAAAATTTGACGAAGCCATTGAGCACTACGAGCAAGCCGTGCAGCTGACCCCCGACTCCGCCACCTCCTGCGAGCAACTGGCCCGGCTGCTTGTCTTGCGGGGAGGCGGGAACCCGGCAGATTCTACACGTGCCGTTCAACTAGCCGAACGAGCCTGCCAGTTGACCGAGAACCGTCAACCTGTTTGCCTTGATACTTTGGCGGGTGCATACGCCGCCACCCGAAGATTTGCGGACGCTACTGCGATGGAAGAGAGGGCGCTTGAATTAGCACGCGCTGCTGGCCAAACTAATCTGACCAGAGAGATACAAAGTCACCTAAAACTCTATCAGGATGGTCTTTCTCGCGAGGCCTCCGGCCCGGCAAACGCACCCGATCATTGAAGCGTAATCACGCCCGTTTGACGCGTGTGCCGTCGTTATCGGCGATGAGGATGTGGGTCTCGCAGCGAATCTGTTGTTTGGCGAACACATTCGCCATGGCTTCGGCGACGGCCTTTTCTTTTTGCTCCGCGAGGCACATAATCGAGGCCCCCGAGCCGCTGAGCCAGCCGGCGAGCGCGCCGGCTTCCACGCCGCCGGCGATGACCTCGTCGAGCATGGGAATGAGTTTCTTGCGATAAGGCTGATGAAGCTTGTCGTCGAACAGGCCGCGCAGAAGGGAGTAATCGCCCGTGGCGAAGATCGACGTGATGAGGGCGACGCGGTTCAGGTTCTCGACAGCGTCCCGTAACGGCACCATCTTCGGCAGCAGCGTGCGGGCTTTCTCGGTGGAGACCTCGTATTCGGGTACACAGACGACGAACTTCAGCGCCGGCGGGACGTTGAAGCGGCGGTAGCGCACCGAGCCGTTGATCATCGCC
>Ga0247667_1000067_pt1 | contig 66162 bp, 116 predicted proteins | sample CNK08_metaG_FD_183027 | JGI IMG/M metagenome (GOLD analysis project Ga0247667, IMG submission 183027) | Soil microbial communities from Purdue University Martell Research Forest, Indiana, United States - CNK08 | ecosystem: Environmental > Terrestrial > Soil > Temperate forest > Bulk soil... | reverse complement strand
TGATTCGGATCCCCGACAACGTTCTGCCGGGCGGAATCGCTTGCGGCCTGCGACCACACTACCGCCGCGAGATCCTTCGTGGCCGGCACATAGCTGAAGTCTGAGCGCGTGCCAGAGCCGCCGGCCAGCAGGCAACCATAGACCCGCCCGTTGACGTAGCAGACGCTTTGCATCGGCCGCGGCGGATAGTTCTGGAACGGCATCTCCTTGGTGAGGTCCAGCACCCAGCCGTTCGTTGTGCCGGAAGCGATTGATAGCGACGCCGAGCCGCTGCTGATTGCCACCGTGAATGGTCCGGTCAAACCGGAATTCAGGATCAAATAGGGTACCGTTCCGCCGTCCACTGTCGCGTAGAACACGTAGAATAATTCGCTTTGTTCAGTGGCGTTGTGGTAACTCGGCACGATCCGCGCTAAATTCGACACCGTTATCGTGCCGGTTGCTCCGGTCGTCGTAATAGTGCCGCACTTGACCCCGTTCGAGTAGTGGCCTGTCTGAGAGCTGTACAGCCCCACGTATATGTCCACGCTGGTCGCCACTGTATTGTTCCCGGCGCCAGCCGCGAATGCAACCGATGGAGCGACACCGCCTGGAGCATAAGCGTCCAGTCCGTAGTAGCGCGTGACGCTAGAGTAGTATGTCGAGAAGGCGGGTTGCGATCCGCTGCCGCTGAGAACCCCCAGTCCGTTGTAGAGCAGTGGACGGTCGGCCAAGATGCAGGCTGCTGCGGGATTGGTAAGGGAGAAGTTCCCATCATAAGTTCCGGTTATAACCTCGATGATGTTGAACGGGTCGGGCTGGTAGGTGGCGATCTGGAACGGAACCCATTTCACCGTGCCGCTCAGGTTGACCTGCATCGGATGATAGCTCCAGCCGAAGAAATGCGGGTCGCGGTATGGCACGATGCGGAGCACGGAAGTGGCGCTGGGGATGTTGTATCGAGCCTTGCGCCCGCCGCGCAGCCGCAGATAGTATCCCGGCATCACCCGGAAGTCCAGACACTTGGCAGCGGTGTGCGCGGGACGCCGAATCGGGTTTCCCGCCGTGTATACGCCGTGGAACTCTAGTTGTGGCTCTGGATCGACTTGGCGTGGCATTAGCGAATGATCTTCGGCTTGTGCTGCGCCGTGTGCTCCATGTTCCGTCGTGCCTGATTGATGATGCGCCTGTACTCGGAGTCGGCCCGCTGGTAGCGATCATCCCCCTGTGAGAGCCGCGTCGCATAAAGCTCTCGCTGGAGGCCGCAGACCAGCGCCCACTGATACGGCTGCGGGATGTATACGTTCAGGTCCACCGAGGTGGTGTCGTCCGCGAAATTGATCTGGTTGTAGTAGACGGCGCGGCACGTATAGGCCGCATCCGAAGGCGCGTCGAACTTCACCGTGCGATAGCCCGCTGGATGGCCACCGGAGGCCGAAGTCCAGACCAGATACCACCCTGTCGGTTGAACCTGCACCGTCGCGCTCTCGGCCATCATGACTAGCGTCGGATTATCGCCGATATAGCTCAGTTCATGCGTTTCAAATTCAAGTTGGTTATTGATGGAAGCGATCCCGAGAGAGATCGTTTTCATCGTGCCGAAATCGTCTGGTAGATCGAAAGTCTGCTGACCTTGCGTGATCGCCTGCGATATAGACTTGCGCCGCCAGCCGACATAGCCGACTCCACCCATGCCGCCTGCTTGCGAGGAATCAGGCACCGAATAGAAGTCCGGCACAACCTTGTGGCGCAGGACAAACTTCAGATTCAGGCTGGTAGTGGCCAGCCCGTCTGGATCGGCCTGCGTCTCGATATCGACTGTGGTCATGCGACCTTCACAACGTTCTCTTCATCGTTCAGCACGTCGTAAACGGAATAGGGCCGCTCGCCGATGTGCCCCGGTATCAGCGTGCCGTCAATTGAAACCGGAATGCGAAGCCGAATCAGCCGCCGCGAGAACGTAATATCCTCTCCCAGTTCCATTTCGTTTTCCCCGACGAAATAGCTGAACACCCGAAGGTGCTTCTCTTTGGCCCAGTTCGCCATGCGGATCTGTTCCAGCCGCTTGCGCTCCTTCTCCCGGTTCTCCGAACGCACATGGAGCCGATCCATGCGACGGCGGTTCTCATCCAGCCAATCGTGAGCCGACAGGTAATATCCGCACAATGCTTCTACGGCATCGCGCCGGATCATCACGAACCCAGTTCCGATGCCAAACTGCCCGGTAATCAACCGTGTCAGATTGACACATTCCAGAGGGCAGAACTGATCCGCAATCGGGTCGTAAACCTTCGCCGCAATCTCGACCGGCGGCACGCGCGTAGTGCATAGGGCGCTCACCACCGGCACATCGTGCGCCGCGAGCCGGATGATCGACTCAGTAGGCGGCACCATATCGTCATCCACGAAAAGGGCAAAGTCGGCATCGGGCCGCATCGCCGCCAGCGCCGTATTCCGCGCACGATGGATCAGCGCGTTGCCGTAATCCCGATGATGAACGTCGATTCCCTCTTTTAGGGCGTAGTTACGCATCACCGAGATCGCGTCACGCGCCGACGCTGGCCCGTTGCGGTAGCTGAAAACGAACAGGTCTACTTTCACTTCGCCTTGTTCTTGAGTTCTTCCAACATCTTGATGAGCCGATTTCTGTCCTCGATCACCCGCGCGTTTTCGTCCTTCAGTTCCTTAACGCGCATCTCAAGCGGAGTCGTGAGTTCGTTATACTTTTCCGGCAGCATCACGTCGCCCACTGTTGCGACGCGCCGCTCCAGGAACTCGATCAGTTCCGGGTCCTCCGTCACGAACTGGCCGTAGTCATCCGGTTGCGGAATGAACTCGATCATCTTCTCGCCGTCGCGCTTCAGTTCGCCGTCAATCATGACCTTGCGGCCCTTGTTGGCGCTGATGCACAGCCCAGCGTTGCGGGAGTAAAATACGCGGCGCTCCGGCTGTTGCACAGGCGCTCGCAGCGGTTCTGTTACTGCTGACATTGTGTTCCTTTCGGTTGTGTGAAAAATGTGGGGCACCCGCAGAAGAGCGCCCCAGAGGAGGTGCTATGGCATCGTCAGATGTTTCCAGTTGTCTCCGCGCCAAATCGACCTGATTGTGGCCGCATCAAGGCCCCTATAACAATAGCTTGATAAGTTCGATATTGTTATAGAAACTCATGATACTAAATCAGTTATTGCTACTGGCTGTAGTCGGTCACGTCGAACAATTTCGCATGCCACTTTTCTTGCATCACGACCAAGCCGATTTCGCTGAGGATTTCGTCCACCTTGGCGTCGCGGCCATCCAGGATGACGTTCTCGCGGATGTGCGTATCGCGGTTTTCGCCGTTCCCGCTGAGATAGATCATGTCGAGCATGTCCACATCAATCGAGAAGGCCATGTTGCCGAATCCGTTCTGGCCGCTGATGGCAGTTTCGAGCATCCAGTCGTTTGTCACGAGCCAGGTGCCGTGCGCCGTCTGCACTTCCTGAACGTTCACGCCCCATTTCTTCTCGCCGGGCTTCACCATGAGGTAGTTGTTGCCCCAGGAGTTGATGGCGCTTTTGACGATGGGCGAGCATAGCAAGAGCTTTTCGTTCTTGCCATAACGGAAGGCGGCGCGGGAGAACGTCTCGAAGGTCTTCATGGTCAGAGTGCCGGCCGCGTCCACCACGTTTGTCGAAATGGTGTTGTTCAGCCCCATCGTGGTCCGAATGGGTTTACCGGTAGGACCGCCCGCGAGAGATTCCGATGGCTGTCCGAAAAGGAACGCCATGTTCATCTTGATCTTGTGGGACTTTAGCGCCTTCTGGTGCAGGCGTTGGCGCTCATTCGACGTACCGTACTGAGCAGACGCGATGTTGGTGTTGGCCATGTCGATCACGTCCCTGAAAATCTGGGTATATGTGATCTTGCCAACCGGAGCCGTGGTCTTGGCGGACGGAATCGTGCCGCCTTCTTCGTAGGACGTGCCCATCAAGCGCAGCGCCGCGCTCGGCAGGATGGTATCGGCTCCGACACCGCCAATATCGCGCACGACGGTGAGGGTGTTGGTGGAAACCACGGTCACGCGGCAGACTTCGGGCGCGGATGAGCTGGACGTGGCTTTAGGCACCACGAACGTGTCGCCGGGCACGAACAGCGTGCCGTCAACAACGGTAATGGTGGTCGAGGAAGTGCTGTTGGCGACTGTGGAGGTGCCGTTCTGCGTCCACCGCGCCACATAGTCGTCCTCGAACCATTCCCAGCGCGGCGATTTCACGGCACGCCGCTTTTTGAGCCGGTTCAAAAACGTGATGAGAGGAGCCTCGTTCGGCTCCAGCAAGGAAATCTCAGCCCCGACCTGTCGAATTAGCCGGGTTTCTGTGATTGCCTGATTAGTTGTGCGATCCCCAATTACTTGGGCCATTTCTGATCTCCCTATTTATTGCCAAAGATCGAGGAGAAGGGAAGCGGTCCACCCGGTTGGCCGTTGACCAACTGCTCGACGTAGCTGGACGACTCTCGCGAGCCTCCAGGAGCGTTCGTTACACCGGACCCGGCGTTGATGCCCTGCCGCGTCTTGTCGGCCTGGTTTCGCGCGGTAATGCGCTTGCCAGCCTCGACAAGTTGCTGAGCCTTGGCCGGATCAATACCTTGCTTCTGCTGCATCCGATGAATTCCGAGCACTGTCTTGTACTGGGCGATCTTGGTTGCAGTTTGGGCCTGCTGCGACGTGAGGAATTTTCCTGAGACCGGATGGCGGTCAACCCTGATATCGAGAATGCTCGGATGATCCCGAATGATGCGGTTCAGAGCATTGTCGGGGAACTCCTGCCCCTCGATGTCAATCGGCTTCTCGCCAAGCGGTTTGAAAATCTCCTCGACTTGGGCGAACTGCGGAGTCTTCTTGAGTTGCTGGATGGCGAACTCTTTGGACTGCACTTCTTGCTGGAATTCAACCTGCTGCTTGACGTTCGGCAGGATATCTCCGAATTGCTTCTGGATGATATCCATCACCACCCGCTGCGCAATGTCGGCCATGATCGGCACGCCCATGTTCAGCGTTTGCCGCATGTAGATGGCATTCTCAACGTCGCGTACCTTGGTCAGGTCGCCGGTCTTTTGCGCGTGATCCCATGCTGCATTGAGATCCTTGAACGCCTCTTCTGCCTTTGTCCAGTTGTCTCCAACATCTCCAAGTTTCTGCGCTGCTTCGGCTTGCTGAGGCTGGGCTGCTGGCGCGGCAGGTTTCGCTCCGGCTGTCTCCATCGCTGGCTGCGCGGCTGCATTCGCCTCTTCGATAAGCGCACGTTCCCATTCGGTAAGGTTGTCCTCCTCCGGGCGCTCTCGAAAGCCTCGATTCTCTGCTTCGAGCTTACGGATGTGAGCTTCCTTGTCGGCGAGTTGCTTCAGCACCTTCCGTTGCGCCGGGTCGTTTGGGTTTAGACCCGTCTGCTTCGCGAATTGCTGGATCAATTCTTCGGCGGTTGGCTCCGCAGCGGCGGTTGCCTGGGTCTCAGGTTCCGCCTGTTGCGTTTCCGGCTCGGGTTGCGCGACTGGCTCCGGCTGTTGTGTCGTAGCCGGCGCAGACGGTCGCTCCTCGGCATCGCCAAGGGAGCCTGAACTTCCGGGTAGCAGGACTCCACTGACGTAGTTTTCGGTGACCTCTACGTTGCCTGTGTCGGGCGTTGCTTCTAATACATCTGCCATGGTTTGTCTTTCTGCCGCGTGTCACGCGGGCTTAGGCTGGTTGATACTTCGATGCGTGCTTCTTGAAAATCTTGGGCAGCGATTCGAGCGCGGCGATTTCGCCCTCAATGAGCGCCGCCGCTACAGGCTGTCCGTCCTGGACGCTAATACGCAGGCGCTGGAGCCGTGCGGACATTTCCTCTTCGACGAATGCGTCCAGAAATTCCCGAAACGCCAGATTGTCCCAGAGACCGTGCGCGGTGCGGATGTTTTCCGCCGTCATTGCGGCAATCCGTGCGCCCCGCCTAACGGAGATCGCCCACGCGCCGCCGCGAGCGCCGATGCCGCAATCAACGGCTCAGGGCCGGATGGTCCCGCTGGAGCGGATTCCGGCGCAGGTCCGCCGCCGCTTGGACCGCTCGGAGGACCGGGGGGAGGACCGCCACCACCATCAGGCCCCGGCGCTCCGGCACCGGGCGGTGGGCCCACATCAGGCGGCGGCTGCGGTGGCTGCAATTGCGGATCTGTCGGCGGCACAAGCTGAATCTGAACGTGCGCTCGATTCATGATCGCCTGCTTTTCCTGCGGGGTCAGGCTCTCCCATTTCGCCGCAATCGTCAGGCTAGTATTGACTTCCTTTTCGGGCGGCGGAGGCTGCGGGTCCGGTGCCCACTGCTGGAGTTCCTTGCCCTTGCCCATCGCAATGATGAAATCCTGCGTCGCTTTCTTCGGATTGAGCAGATTCGGAAACTGCGTCGCGGCGTGGAACAGATTCGTCGCTTTGGTTACTTTCGCTTCGTCGTCATCTGCCAGCGTGGAGCCGACTTCAGCCGTGATCTCGCCGTCGATCTGGAACATCTCTGGCTCGGCCTTGACCCATTCCTCGCGGATCATGTCCTCGCCTTCGGTATAGAGACGCCGGTACTGGCCTGCCTGAAATTCAATTGCGCTGGATAATTCCGAACGGTTCAGCAGAAACATCATTTCGGCGTCGGCATTCAGCGAATTATTGAACGAATCGACTTGATCCTTCGTCAGCACATCCTGGTTGTAAGCCATGATGCGAGCGCCGGTAGCCGTGCGGGACTGGCTTGGGTCCACATTCGCGGCCATGCTCATATTGGTCTCTCCGCTCACCATCTGGAGCAACCGGCTGATCGCCTGATCGTCCTGGAGGCCATTCGCTACAGCAGCCATTGCCGCCTGTTCGCCGACTACTCCGAAGCTGCCGCGGCGCTGCACCAGAACCAGCCGGCCGCCGGAGAATCGCGCTAATTTGCTCTCGGCGTTCTCGTACAGTTCCGGGTCATCGGTCTCATAGAGCGGTCGCAGAATATCGTGGGTCAAATCGACGCGCGTATTCGTCTGCCGATCATGGAGCAATTGCAAGCCGCGCATCACGCGAGCGGTCGAGTCGCCGACGCCACTCAGGAGTTCTTCGATCAGCACCAATTCAGTGAACGGGATCTTCCCATCCAGCATGTATGGTGCGGGCATCTCGCCCAGGAACACGCTCTTTTCGCCAACCATCGAGAGCGTCGATTCATAACCCGGAACCCACTGTTCCTGAATCGTCCACTCTTTCGTCTTGGCTTCAGCATACTGCTGGTTTGCGCTATTGGTTCGCCCGATGGCACTCTCCATCTGGCGCCGCAGCCCCGCTACTTCGTTGCTCTGGTAGTTCCAGACAGTGCCGTCAGGGTACTTGTCCATGAGTGCTTGAAACCCGCGCCGGAAATCGGGGTACCGCTCGACGAACTTCTCCATCCATTGCAGATTGCGCCTCCGCTCGACGATGAACCAGTTGGAACTCTGGAGCGACCTGAAATTTGGCTCAGGGAAGCAATCTGCCATCAACAGGAAGTCGCACTTCGGCCCCTCATAGCCGGTGTATTCGTACTTCACCGGCAACATTCCGCCGCGCGAATGCTCGGCCAGCAGGTTCGCCATGATGATCGGTCGAACACTGGGGTCCTCCAGCGCCTGCTCGACCGAATAGCCCTGCTGGGCGGCCATCTTTTTCAGTTCATCGCCATAAGTAGCGATAATCTGGTCCGTATCGGCCGGATCGAGCTGCGGCTTCATCGGATTCACGCGCCGGAAGCGCTTGTAATCCTCCGATGCCCAAAACCACGGTCGAATGCTGATGCCGAATAGCGCCGCCTGCGTTGCGTGGATCTTCTGGATGCGCTGCGTCTTGCTCTTATCCCACTGGTACATCAGGCTTCGCGCTACCAGTTCCGAAATCATCGGATCTTTGGCGTTGAATCGAAGATTCGGAATCTGCGCCGTGATGCGTGCCACCGTACGGCGAACCACCATCCACGTATCGGGCATCCCGATTGATGTCTGTGTCGGATCGGCCTCGTTCGGCTTGTCATCCTTTGCAACCGGATCGCGCTCGCACTTGTACGACTTGTACACTTGCTCAAACTGCGGATAGAAGTTGTCCTTCTGCCAGTAGTACGAGCGCTTCTGCCGGTTCACGATCAATTGCGCACGATCGTCATCCTTCTGGTCGTTGCCGCCGGTACTGCGGTTGACCTCGATGAGACCATCGGGCGCACGTTTGACCGTGCCCGGAACGGGAATGGTTTGAGACGCCATTTACGCCTGGTTTACGAAGTAGTCCACGTTCCTGACAGCAACGTGCTCCACTGTGTTCCGTCGAAGACCACGTAAGCCACGCCAACGCCCGCCTGCGATCCAGCGGCGCTGATCTTCGTCGAGCCGTTGTTGATCTTCTCGCTGCCGTTCGGTAAAACTTCGAGCGTCTGCGCCGCTGTGACGATGAACATGAACCACATGCCGAACTTCGGCGCGGGAAGTTTGAACTGGACCGTGCCGCCAGCCGCCTTGTTGGTGAAGCAAGTGCCGACGTCCGTTGGCACGATAGAATAGTTGGCGGTTTTGGCGACAGGGGCCGTTCCGTTGAACGCCGAGCCGACATCGGCACGACGGCGGCCGTCGCCACAATCGGTGTGAAGAGTGGTTTCCATTGAGTTCTCCTTACGATGCTAGGGATTCTGAGTGTGAGATGTTCGCGGTCGCCAGGTAGCGCAGCAGATCGAGAAGATGGCACCGCGCCTCAATCCCCTCTTGCTTCAACTCCCGCTCTTCGTTGTAGCGGCGGGTCACCTTGTAACGAAATCTTTGAAATTCCAAACGTTGCTCGACGCAGCTCGCGGCAATGTGCAGGCGCGGCCATGTCCCGTACGTGTCGTGCTTGCGCGGCTTGAGCAGCGCCCGGATCGCGTCCTCGCCCGACTTGTGCGATTTCTTCGGGTCTAGGCAATAGATGCCGTAGCGCTGGTACCGCGTGGCATAGGTCTCCAGTTGCTCAGCTTCTGAACTAGCCTGAAAACCTTTGCCGGCCTGATCCATGAAGCGATAAACGATGCGTTCGCCGAGGGCGTTCCGGCGGTACATCCCGTACTCACGATCCGTCTCCGGGTTGCGCCATTCGATGTAGTTGCCTTCGAGATGGGCCAACGTCTCGGCATATTCGCGAATGGTGTAGCTGTTCTCCGGCGTGTCGTCACGAAGCGAGGCCGGGATTCCGCTGATGACGCTCGGCCAGAGTTCGCGGTAGACGTACCAATCGCTCCAGCGGTCGATGAGCACCCAGAGAAAGGCGTGCGGCGTGCGCGGGTGCGGGTCGATGGCCATGTAGCGCGTCCCACGCTTCGGGATCTTCTCATCTGGGATAACGTGAATCGCGGGATCGAATTCCGGGTAAACGCGCTGGCCGCTCCGGGCATAGGCGTTGATCTCGTATTCCTGTTGCCAGTACGCATCGGAGAACTTGGGTTTTTCGCGTGCGGCCCAATCCGCATCTTTTTCGGGGTCCGCCGTGTAGTGGACGCGGATTACCGGGTATCCGGTCTTCAGGCGGCACATCGACAGCCCCTCGCAGGGCTGGATTACGCCGGTTGGGGCTGTAAGCATAGTGCTTCTGCGAGATAGTCGGACTGCTTCATCTTCGAGAACGTGTCGAAGCCGTTTTGCGCGATGCGCTCACGTTCTGCGGGATTCGCAAGTAACTCCGCACACTTGGCTTCGAGATCGCCGTAATCGGCCCACGCGATACCGTCGGCGAATTCTTGTTCATACTCGGGGCTGGCTCCGCGCTCGCTCACGACGCATTTCTTGTTGGCCAGCAGATAGGAACAGCGCACAATCTCGAAGCGTGCCGCCGGATAGTAGTGCAGGTTCAGAACGATTTTCGCCGAGGCGATGGCTTTATCGCGTTCTTCGCCGTAAAGTCGTTCACCGCAAGTTTGCGAGCCAGTATAAATTTGCATATATCGGCTGCCCATCCGCATGACGGTGGCGATCCTGCGAAGATTTAGAGAACCATAGAACAGAACATCAATGTCTTCATCGAGCTTTTCAATACGCGACAGTTGCGGTACGTAACCGATCCGGCACAGCTTCGCGTTGATGCCGATCCCACGCAGCGCCGCGATGTTGCCAGCGTCGTAGTCCCAGACCTCATGCGACATCAGCAATTCGCAATAGGCTGGACGGTCGAACCACTGACCGGGACACTGCTCCAGATTGAAGATCACCGCACTTTTCGGGATGCCCGCAAAATTGGGCAGCAGGCACGCGCCCAGGATCAGCGGCGATGTTCCATGTGGAACAGGTCCGCGATGGATCGGCCAATCGAGGCCCAGTTCCTTCGCGCCGTAGTGTAGGCCCAGTGCGACTTCCTCAAAGCAGTGATGTGCGTACCCTTGCGGCTCGACGATGAAGATGGAATCAATCACAGTGCGTATTTTGGCCAATCTACCGGGGTTGCAAACTCGATAACGTCTTGGAACCATCCCGGAGCGACGCTCGATAGCCCGATCATATGCAGCGCCTCGGTCGCCATGGCCACGTTCCAGCTTTCCTCGCCCTGCTCAACGTGCGCGGCTTCATCCAGAACGTAAATCGTCGGGTGAAACGAGCGGATCTTCGACGGATTCCCTACCAGCGCAATGAAACTACTGTCGTTCGCCAGTTCAAACGAGTCCCGCGGCTGCAAATCGACGTTCTTTCGAGCCGGCCAACGGTCCCGAATCCATGGATCGGAGTTTTTCCAAAGCTGCTTGACATACTCGATGTCGTTGATGGCGCGATCTTCGTCCTCAGACTGGAAAATGACCCGCGTCGCCGGTTTCGTGAAGCCTTTATGGGCCGCCCAGCCGCTTACGAGCCACGAAATCATCATCGTGCGGCTCTTGCGCAGGAAAACCGGGCTTTCGTTCTCCAGAACCTCGATGATTGGCTTGAAATAGGGCTTATCGGGGAAGGGCTTGTACGGATTAACTGGGTCTTGTTCGTCCTTCGTCTTTGTGTGATGGGTCAGCCAGTAAAGCGCGTCCTTTTCCAGCTTCCGGTAGGTCAGTTCGTCCCGTAATTTCTCCTGTTCGAGAACCTTCCGTTGCAAGTCGACTAATGTCGATGGCGAGTTCATGTGCTCTCTGCATCAACTCCGCTTCACTGAGGTGATGGAAGACGTGCTTCTCTTCCTTGATCTCGACCTGAGAAGGCGCGTAGGCTCCATAAATCTTGTTGATCTCTTTGACGGCCGCGATTCGCGCTACCCAGTCTGGGACCTCGAACACCATCGGTTTGCCGGTGTCCTCATCGAGGATCGGCTTGCCGCTCTTGTCGAGTAGCGGCTTGGCGATCCCGGCTTCGAGACCGGCTGCGAGCGTCAGCAGCGCCTTTTCCTGCGTCGCTCCGACCAGTTCGGCGACCTGCTGCGCTACTGTGGCCTCGACGCTCTTTTTATTGGCCCGGAAAGCGCGGGCTTGCGTGGCGAGTTGCTGCCGGATGAGCGATTCATCAACTTCGAACTTGGCAGCGGTTTCGCGGACCCAGTTATCGTACTCGCCTGGGCTGGGGCGCTTATCTTCGTACTCGCGCCAGATTTCCCGCGCGAGCAGGACGTGGCTGTAGCCTTGCGGCGTGGTCTTTTTGCGCGGCACGTCAGTACGGCGGGCTGCCGACCGTGTTCGCCTGCGGCATCGTCATGCCGTCGCCGCCCGCCGGGTTCATTTCGTCGCCTTCAGGCTTGTAGGAATCGCACACCATGTCGGCGGTCGTCGGGAAGTCGTACATCTTGCACTCGCCCTGGCTGTGATCGAAATGGATGCATCCGCCGCAATCGTCCATTCCATCGGCCTTGCGGTAGTTGGGAGCGGCGTCCTTGCCGCCGCCCTGGTGCTCCTGATCATCGGTGTCATCGTCTTTGAGCGCCATACCGGAACCGGAATCGTCCTGATCCGGCTCCTGCATGGCTGCGGCACGCGACATCTGATCGTCGTTGCCCAACAGCCGATGGTTCGGCCCCGACAGGAAGCCGCCGTTGCGTTTCGAGCGGTTGTACATGCCCAGCATGGCGCTATACCTTGGCCGGCGCTGGCGCGGGCTTAGCGGGAGTTTTTGAGGCTTCCTCTGCGCCGGCCAGTCCGTCGTACTTCGCTTGAAACACGACCAGAGCCTTGCTGAGAGACAGCAGAGCATCGGGCATGTCGCGGAACTTGGAACTGTCGAGGATGGTTTTGGCTTCGAGCCGCGCCGGATGCAACGGGTCATCCATGTGTGTGCTCTCGTTGGCAAACCGCCGGAGTTCATCGAAAAGAAGGCGAATGAGTTCGGCCTGCTGCTGCGCCGCCTTGACGTGATCGACTGTGAATTTGACTGGCATTGTACTTCTCCTTTGCTAAAATTCGTAGGCCTGTCTGCGGCCGAACATACCGCTCATTCGCGGCCACTGCATTGAACCGGAACTGTTGCTCGGCGCGGCGCTCTGATCGGCACTGCCTGACTGAGCGGTCTCTGTAGCTGCGGGCGCGGCGTCGTTGATTGGACGCTGATCTTGAGGTTGGCGCATCCGATTTTGATAGTAGTTGTTGCCCCAACCGCCGCCCCAACCCCCACCACCCCAGGGATTGCGCTGCTGCTGGCCGAATCCGAACCCGCCGCCGTTTCCCTGATACCCGCCACCGTAACCATACCCGCCGCCATAGGGATGGCCATAGGACGATGGGTCTTCACCGCCAGACCCATAATTTTGGTTCTGATTTTGCTGCGCGTAATTCTGGTAGTAATTCGGATCGCGTGACGGCGGGTAGCCCCAGCCGCTTCCGCCCTGACCGCCGCCGTATCCACCGCCGCCCCAGCCATTGCCGCCACCGCCTTGCTGCTGATTACGGAACTGCTGCATTAACGCCATCAGAATTTGCGGGTTCATCGTGTCACCTCTGCAATCCGCTCATCTTCCGCGCCATGCCGCGCATCGGCTTCTTTTTCGGCATCGAGCGCATCATCATCGAGGCGTTGCCGTCGTCCTGGCTGTCGCCCGATTTGGAGTCCCACTCGGTCGGGCCGTGCTCGGTGAAGCCGTAGCCGTCGGAGGCCCAGCTCTCAGGGTCTCGCGCAGGACCGGCCATGGTGGTTTCGTCTGCTTTGAGCGGCTCATTGCGGACGGATGGATGCGTTTCTCTAGGACGACCGGTCTTATGGCCGACCGCGCGGTTGATTCCTTCATAGCCTCTGCCTCTATTCATCATGACGTTTCCCCGATTGAATACCATGGGAGTGACCCGCGACTAATTTCGATGACGGCCACAGGTGATTGAGATGGCCGTAATGGAGTGCGTAATGCAACCCGTACCACGGAATTTTGTGCTCTTTATCTCCGTCTGGGCCGATGGTTCGAAATATTATGAACTCATCCGTCTCATCAAGATCGGTTGGGATTTCAACCCCTAATATTCTCGGAGCCGGGGTCATTACGTCGTACCCATCGGTGGCCCTGATCTTGTCGATTTCCTTTTCCTGCCCCGCGCTGGCCAATCCCGGTATCAAGCCAGCCAATAATCTAAAGAACCATCGCCGTTCGACTCTCATGGATGCCTCACTCTCACTTTCGTTCCTGCCGCCCGTTCTTTCTTCAAAACCCCGTTCGCCGTGCGGATAGCCTGCGCATCATCGCCCGTTCGCTGGAGCACGCTGTTAGCGACATCGCTCCACTGGTGCTGCAAACCTTTGAGCTTTGCGGCCTTGTTGTGCTTTATGGCCTGATGCGGTGTCCAGGGCAATTTACAATCCCCGCTCCTCAGCTTCATCGGCCAAACGGCGCAGGCGAGCACTCAGCGGCTCCAGTTGCTCCGGTTGCTCGGCTGTGTGCTGCGCCTCTGCAATAACGGGCGCAGGGTTCATCTGATTCCACGCCTCAATCGCCGATTCGATGGACGTGTAAGAGTTGGTGCCATGGCAGCAGACGATACTGAATAAACCATTGCCGAGTTTTCCCAGATCGCCCGATCCAAAGACGCGAGGCTTTTTACCGCAACGCAGGCAGCACACGGCGTTGTAGCCAATCAGTTCCTGAGTTAAGTCAACAACGTTCGTCATTTCATCCACCACACTTCAGCAGGATGTCGCTCAACTGTTTCGGCTGGTAGCTCCATACAAAGCTGAGGAAGGCTCATTGAATTCCACGCCGTGATCGCAGCTTCGATGTTGTGGTGACATTGGCATAACGGGACAATAGGCGGTATCGACGATATGCCATCGGGACACACGACAGCGAACAGCGTGTTTTCCCATCCAATGATAAGTGGATTTTTACCGCAACGCGGGCAAAACACGGCCTTGTTGGCGATTACTTCCTGAGTTAGATCAACAAAATCTGTGCCTTTCATTTCATCCACCACACGCCGGTCCAGTCGATTACTTCCAAGTCCTTCACCATCCCGTTCTGTTCGCGGAAATCGTCCACCGCGGCCCGGCATCCCTTGAGCGCGTAATCGTCCACAATCACGTAGCCGCCCTCCGATACCTTCGGATAAAGCGCCGTCAGCGCTTCCCAAGTCGAGCCGTACATATCGCCGTCGATGCGCAGTACGGCGATCTTATCGATGGGCGCCGCCGGCAGGCTGTCGGCAAACCAGCCCTCTACGAACTTGACGCGATCATCCAGCATTTCGTAGCGCCGGAAGTTGTCCTTCACCTCGCGCAGCGAGACGCCGAGGTACGGCGCAAGTTCATGGTGGCGGTCTCCGGCATCGGCTGGATACCGCTCAGCATCGGGCTTCGGCAGGCCTTGGAAGGAATCGCAGACCCAGACGCGCCGGCAGTTATCGGAGAACAGAGCGAGCAGCGCACGCATGAAAATGGTGCAGCCGCCGCGCCATACGCCACACTCCACCAGATCGCCGGGTATGCTGTACTTCAGCACGTTCCCCACAAGTTGCTGAACGTTATTCAGGCGCTCCATGCCGATCATAGTCTCGGCTTCGCTCGGCCAGTCGCGTCCAACGCGCCGTAGCGATGGATCTACAACCCGGTGAGTCATCAGATCCATCGCCACATGGCCGTCAGGGAAAAGTTCGCGCGTGAGGCAGCGCTTCAGAAGCCGGAGGTATAGTTGCTCATGGTGGCTCCAGCGGTGAACTACCCCGCCAACGCCATTGGTAACGTTCTGCTCGGTCGCTGTCATCTGCTCAAACTCCTCCGAAACCGAGCATAGGCCCGCGATTCCTCCGCAAGCCAGCGCGTCCGCTGGTCGTCATCCGGTTGCTCGCCCAGGCACCGCACCCGCACCGCCGGCCCGTTGCCGCTGTGGTCGCCCGCATCGACGTGCGTCCCGCGCCCCGACTGATGGCCGCGTGCGCCGTATTCGTGGATGCTGATACGCAGGTCGATCATGAGGCGGCGGCCAATTGCACTTTCGGGTCCCAACCGTCCGGCGCTTTCATCCGCTTGCTATGCCACGGGCACCCCGCCGCCTTCCAGCGCTCGCGGAGTTCCGCGTGGCTTTCCATGGCGTCGTCGTAACCGAATTGCGTCCCACAGCACGGGCAGATATGCTCGGATAGCGGCGCTGGTTCATGCGGCATCGCCGGGAACAGGCAGACCGGGCAGGTGTACTTTGCATCCGCCTCGCTCACGCCCTGCGGGTCGTCGGCTGTGCGACACCATTCCCCGCACACAGCAACCGAATGCGGCTCCTCGATTGCACAGCGGTGACTCGCCAGATGAGCCGTCATCTCAGGCGATCGGATGCTAAATACCACGCAATCGTGATCGGGATACGGCGGCTCATGCTGGCAGTCGTTCTGACGTGGCCTCGCACTCATGGCCGTATCTCCACCTCAATCCTACCGCTGAACCGCAGCAGGTGGTCCAGCAACTCCTGCACGCTCGCCCGGTAGTACAGCACCCCGGTCGAGTCCATCAGCGCCCACTTGCGCCCCTGCGTTCCGTAGCGCGGCGCGATCAGGTAGCTCACACGCTCTCCCGTTCAACATCTTCGGCCATTTCCAGCAGCAGTCCGGCGATGTTACGTGCTTGCTTTGGTGTCATCCTTACTCCCGGCACGATCTCGCCGTCGTATTCCGTCAGTGGAACTCCACGCAGAACCAGCCCAACATGGCCAGCATCTATGCCATCGCAGACGAAAACGGTAGTGAGCACGCCTTCTTCGGTCTCGCTCACGCGCTCTCCTTCCGCCCCAGAATGGCGTCGATCTCCGACCGGTCCACGCTGGTCTTCGCCCAGGCACTCGCCACGCGCACTGTCGAACTCATGCCGCCAACATTAACGCCTTTCCTTCCATAGCTTTTGCGATCATAAACCGCAAATACCGGCGATATCATTCGAAAGTGCGCCCGCATCCCTTTGTGGTCCACTTCTGACACCACATGCCCGAACTCTGCCAATTCCTTAAGTCTCCTGCCTACAGTGGTTTTGCTGAGTTTCGTCAGCTTCGAAATCAGCCGCTGCCCAATGTTTGTCGTGTTGCGCCCGCCGCGAACGCTCGAAGCCAGCGCCCCGTACACCCTAAGGTGCTCTACGGTAAGGTTTTGATCGTACAAAACCTCCGGCGGAACCTTCGAAAAGCGGTTCAAAATCCCGCCTTTTTGGACCAGAGTGGTCCAAAACAAGCCCTTTTTGGGCCACGTACAGAAGTATAACTACCGTACATCAACCCACCGCCCTTCTGCGCTCGAACGCCTCGATCTGCTTCAACATCTGCGCCACTACCAGCCGCGCATACGAATCAGAAGTGGTCCACTTTCGCTCCTCCCGGCACCCAGGACACTCCTTCCCCCGGTGCAGCCCGTGCTCCCCGCACCACCGCCTCACCGCGCGACCCTTCTCCACTAACTCAAACCCCATATCGCAACCTACCCCCATCTACGCCCCAACAATCCCCATCCCCCAAACTCCCCAACCACATATTTTTTTTTACGAAAACCACTTCAGCAGGCACCGCACGCTGAGGCACCCTGCAAAGATTGATGCCCCTCCCCTCTGGTCGGGTCGGCGTCGGATCGAGACCACCCTAGCGCCGAAATACCGGCAGATGGAGCGTTATGGCGTCGCCGGCTGCCTGGTTCTGGGCAATACATTGGGCACAGCAGCAGTCAAGTCCTTATTTATCAACACTCGCGCATACTTTGCACAAGTATACGCATCACGACCGAGGCTCTCCGGCTGCTGGATCAGGTGCCGATATTTCGGCACTTTGGGACTGTTTGCCAGAGCGAACGCTTTTCTTCTTGAAGCCATGAGGTCTCAAATGCGGCTTTAGCCGATTCTTGGCCGTCACTCGCGGTAGGCATTCAGCGACAGAGACGCGGTAAGAGCCTGGGTGGCCATAGAGGCCGATCTTGCCAGAGCGGAACCAGTCATAGACGGCGTAGCGCGTTACTCCGATGATCGCGGCCGCATCCTGGATTGACACCAAGTCGGCCGGCACTCCGAAGGACTCAGCAAGTGATTGTTTGCGTAGAGCGGACGTAACTCAATCTCCCATGGAATCAGCTAGAAGCGCGGAAAAATGCGCTGGATGCGAAATAGTGCTTGACTGTTCTGTGATGACGTATTAAGATACATCATGATGATAAAACAATTAAGCGCAGCGGAACACGCGGGACGGTCGCTCGGCGATGCGTTCGCACGCAAGCTAATGGCTCCCGGAGTGGTCGGCATCGTAGACCCTTACGGCATGGCAAGGCGCGAGGCTAAGATCGGGGTCCGGCTGCAAACCATGCTCGCCGACAAGCTGGCGTATGAGCGCGGCTTCAACGAACAATTCAAAGCCGTATTTGCCGCCTAACCCCCAAAGGAGACACCATGAAAACCACTGATCGAAAGCTAGTGATGTGGGAGGACGCCAAGCGCAAAGTGCGGGAGGCTGATAAAACCAAACTACTGCCGGTCTCCGTCAATAGCAAGGTTCACACTTACGCACTTGAAATGGGCTGGCTAACACACCACATTGACGGGCAAGTCGATTGGATGATTCATCGAAGTCAGGAGCCACAATGCAAGGTCCAGCCATGACAGCCCGTTATGATCCGCTCTTGGGCTATATGCCCGATATCCCCTGCCCGTGGTATTGCTGGACGTTCTGGAAGTGGCAGAAGGTGCGCTGCGCCTGCGGAAAAACCTTCATCAGCCGGGACTTGGGATTGATGCCGCCCGAGTACGAGACGCATTACGTGCTGAATCACATCCCGCCCAAAGCACCAGAGAAACCCGAGGCACGCTCATGAAGTCCGAGCTCACCTGCCTGCGCTGCCACCACACCTGGCTGCGGCGCACGGCCAAGCTGCCCGTATTCTGCCCCGCTTGCCATTCGGCAGGATGGCGCACCGAGGCCAGCGCGCGCGTGCTCAAGATCCGCGAGACCAAAGCCGCTCGCAAAATAGTTCAAGATAATCCTTGACAATATCCAACGTTGGATTTAAGATGGTTCTGTAAGCGGGGAACGTGGAAGCCGTAAACTTCCAGTTCCCCTAACACTGAGAAAGAATGGAGCTTTCACAATGTCTAATCGATACTACGTCCACAACCTGGAAACAGACAAGTTGAACATTTTCACTGGCGGCAAAGCCGACTGGCTGTCTCTGCCGGAAACCAAGCGGAACGAACTCAAGAACTCATGCCTGTGGAGCAATCGCAATGGCTGCTGGATCAGCCGAGCAAAGGCCGGAAACACATACTTCCTGGCCCAGTTGCTCGCCGAACTCGGTTTTGAGAACCAAGGCACGGAAGGCGAACGCCTTAGCTTTGCTGAACAGATCGAAGTGAAGCAAGAACGGGCCGCTGAACGCGCCGACCGATACGAAGATCGAGCGGATAAGGCCGAGGAATCCAGCACCGCCCTATACAACCGAGCCCACAGCATGGCAGATTGCATTCCGTTAGGCCAGCCGATTCTGGTAGGCCATTACTCCGAGGGACGCGATAGAAGATTCCGCGATCGCATCAGCAAAACGTTTGAACGCGGTTTCGAGGAAGGCGACAAGGCCAAGTATTACGAGCGCCGCGCTGTTTGCGCTCGTGCATCCGCCGATGGTTCGCAATACAGCGATCCGCGCTATCTGGGCAATCGCATCAAAGAAACCAAGGCCGAAATCGCTGTGCTCGAAAATCGGCTGCAAGGGAAGTTTTATCACTACAGCACGCCCGAGCCAATTGCTGACGACTACCGCAACCGTTTGACAGTGTTGCTTGACGAACAGCACGAAAAGCTAGAGTTTTACGAGCACTGCTTAGCGACTTGCGGCCGGGAAGTGTTCACCAAAGAAACGCTCAAGGGCAAACAGGCGGTCAAGATTCGCGGACGCTGGGAGCCGATTGTAAAGCTCAACCCAAGCACCGTAGCTGTACCTAACATCTGCTTTCCACTGCCAGAGGATCAACGCAAGTACGCTATGAAATACGCCTACACCGAGGTACAGGAGGCCCGCTAAATGCCTGATGAAAGCGTGGGACTTATACTAAAGCGCGTCGGTGAGGAAATAGACCAGATGCTGAATACCTACCGAGCAAAAATTAGCGTGCTGCTAACCGCATTGGAGGTTTATGCCGACGAGAGCAATTTTGCAGAGGGCAATGATTGGTACTGGATTGGGGATGACGACCCGAAGTCTACCGCTCGTGCCGCCATTGCCCTCATAAACGATTCCACAGACGATCCAAAGGAGGCTGGCCAATGATTCCGCGCCAATGGACCGAAGGGATGTCAACAATTGAGGTGCTAATCGTATTTTTGGCTGCTTGTGCGTCAAAACGGGAGATCCGCCGACTAGCCGCATTCTTTGAGGAGTTCTCAAAAACGGCCGAAAGGGGCCCTTAAATCCATGATCGACGTATCGCATTGCCAAGGTTGCGAAGAAGACTTCTACAACGGCAAGAATCCATACGGGGTTAAACAGTGCTGGCACCTCAAAGAAGCAAAACCGGTGCCGCGCTTGCTCATCCACATCGACCAGCCACCGCCGTACCTGAACGTGAAACCGAGGCAGGTCCCCAACTGCTACCGCATGAAGCGACACGCAACCGTCAAGCCTGAATCGCTTGGCTCCGACGGATACTGGAGAATGTCATGACCGATTCCACCAACGCCGGGCGGCTCTTGCAGTCGCTCCGCAAGCACAAGAAAGGCGGTCGCTCCGGAGGCCGCAAGCCGCTGTGTGCCCACTGCGGTCAACGCTATTGGGATCATCGCACTATCGCCAACCATTGTCCTGGCGATGCGTCCCACACCTACACCCCGCGCCCGCCCAAATCCGCGAAGAAAGGCACCGCCCAATGAGAGTCGTAACATGGACAAAATCAAGACGCTTGTCGTTCCGCCTGTATGAAGGCTACATCATCCTTGGCGAGGCGGAGCGCGAATCGCGCGGCGGCAAATGGTATCCCGAAGACCGCGTTGCCGTAACGCGCGACGAACTGCTCCTCATACTTCAGTTGACCGAACCCAAAGCCGCGAAGAAAAAGGCACAGCCATGACCGAAGCGCTCAACGATCTCATGTGGGTTGGATTATCCTGCATCGTGTGCGCGTTCGGCATGGGTCTCTTTGCAGGCTGGGCATTCTGGGGGAATCACCCGAATCCTAGCCCGCCGTCCAGTGCGGATGCCGCCAAGACCCCAGCATCGAGCTAACCACGGCCACCAGCTCGCGCGTGGCCGCCGGCGTACGTACGATTACCACCGCCCAGTTGTCGGTGTGGACGATCCGCAGATCGGCGCCGGCCTGCAGCGATTCGGTGCACTGCCAGAACGCCCAGCGCATGGCCTCGTACTCGCTCCTGTCGGCGTCACTGAGGCGCGCGGGCTGCATTCTCGGCTCAGATGAGACAGCGCACGTCTCCGGCAAAAGGTATCGCTTTCAGTTCTTCAAGGCGCAATGGGCGCTTCACGCCATCGTATCCCCGCTCCTGCTGGATTGCCGCCAGACGTTTGCGTTGCCGCTCGCACCATAAAGCCGCATTCCGGGCCGCTAAAACGCTCTGTGACGCATCGCAGAACCGTATCGAGGTATTGGAGTTCTCCAGGCGTCCGCGGCCTTGCTTGAGCAAGCGCAGCGCGTGTTTCCGGCCAATGTAGGAGTTATGGCCTTCGGGCGGGTTGACGATTCGGAGGGAACGGGGCAAGTCAGCGGGCTTCAGCTTTTGGATAGTTGGGGTGTCAGGCACGAAAACTCGGTGTGCAGCGCCGCCGGTCACGACGCATAGAACAAATCCGGTCAGTTGTGTTTCTCGCCCAACTATACAGCAATACTCGGGTTTTTGGCAACAGATAATCGTTCATCGCCCCTCCGTCCCGCTCGCGGGCGCTTCAGCATCCTCGTCCTTTAACCATCCGCGTCTATTCGCCGAATATCTGGCTAGCGCCTGCATACATGCGGCTCCGAAGCAGAATCCAGCGAGATTATGCGCTGTTTTGGCATTAACAGCAGATCCCATGCCATCGATCCCGAGACCTGTTGCCATCAGAATCAAATACCCCCCCATGCCCCCAAAGAAATTGTCTGCTCCAGGTTCTCATGCTTTCTCCTCCGGCGCGGCCTGCGGGGCTGCGGCGAGTGCGCGGATGCGGTCGGCTGTTACGAATCCCGGTGCCCAGGTGCATTTGGATATTTCGTGAATGACCCGTTCCAGCAACTCCCGGTCGTGCTTTTTCAACCATTCGTGCTCAAACGGCGGGCACGGCGGTAGCGGATCTTCGCAGGTATCCTCCATTCCGCACACTTCGCAGTACCGAATCCATTCGTTTGATCCGGCCTCAGTTGGATCGCCACCGGCACGGCATCCGGTCCACTTGTGTGATTTCAGCGCAAATCCAGCGAGCAACTCCCGGTCGTGCGCCTCCAGCGCTGCGGCGGGCGTGGCGGAGACTATGCCTGCATATACCTCATGAGCACGGCGTAAATGCTTAACTCGCAGGGAAGCCGTCAGGTACGCTTCTGGTGTCGCGCTCACCGGGCACTCATCGGGTAGCCAATTTACAGACTCCAGCGTTTCTCCGTAGGCCGCGAACGGTTCCAGCGCCGCCCTGAGCCGCTCAACCAGCGCCGCCTGCTCGGCCAGCTTCGCAACCAAGCGGAACTCATCCCGTATGAGAGCTAGGACCTCGTTCGTTTTTTCGGTGACCTTTGCCAGCGCGGAGTCGCGCTCCTGCTTAGCGGTCTTGATCTGTTCGTAGAGGCAAGTGCCGCCCCAATCGTTGTTGCACTCTGGACATGGACAACTCACGCCGCCCTCGCTTTCTTCCGCTTCGGTTCCAGCCCCTGCGTACGCTCCAGCGCCTCGTAGCAGGCCCGCTGCCACGCCGTAGCCATTGTCGCCCGCCATTGCGCGTAGCCCGCCTGGTGCCCGCGATAGAACTCCAGATAACTCGCCGAATCGGTGTACGGGAGCATCGCCGAGTGGATGTTGCGGGCGCCCAAGCTGTAGCCCGTGTCGTATGGCGTGCGGGGCGTCGTGCGGCCGCGGAGCTTGGTCATGCGCTTTTCCAGCCGTAGGAATCGCGCTTTGTCGCGATCGCTCGATTGGCCAGCGGATTCTCGCCTGCGTGCAATGCCAGCCATCCGGTCGCCATCTGCGCCACGCGCCAGCACTGCCACTCGCGCCAAGTCACGCCGCGATGAAACGGGGCCACATCTGCGAGGGTTGTCCAGTGTGAGTACAGATTCATCGCCAGTGCTCCTCGATAGCGGCCTCAACTTGCCGCTTGGCAGTGTGCGGAGCAGATGCCCAACCGCGTGCGGTTTCATTCAAGGGGCCGCGTGGCATGTACAGAATCCAGCACCATGCCGAAGTGTGTCGTGCTCGGTTCCAATAACGTATGACATAAGCGAAACAGTCTGGCTCTCCCATCAGAATCAATTCCCAACCGTCGCTTCCCTTTCGCCACCACTTGTACTTACTGCGTGGCACTGGACGTATCGGCAACTCTGGCAGGCGCGTCACGCGGTTGTAGAGCTGCTTCAGCTGCTTCACGCCAACCTTCCAATCGATTGCCCGCGTCTCACGCGCTCCTCAGCCGCCCACCAGTGCGGGAAGTACTCACGACCTATCGCATCGTCGCCAGCGCCCCAGGCGTTGCGCATTACCCAGAACGCCCATCGGTAGCGCAGGCTCCCGTCATCGTCGTGCGCGATCAGCTTCTGCCACGCGAGCGGCGTGCATCGCAGCAGCAGCGTCCACATGGCCAGTTTCACAGCGCCCTCGCAGGTTTCGTTGTTTCCAGCCGCTCGCGCTCGGCGCGGAACTGCCGTTGCCGAGACGTGGCCGTTCTAACTTCGTTGGATAATTGTTCAGACGAGAGATGCCCCACAAGGTTGAAGATGGATGTCCATCCCCTTACCGGGTCTAGATCACGCTCATCGCAGAGTAAGTTGACGAGTCGTGTTCGGCTCCACGCCCGCTGCCGTGTGGTCATAGCCGCTCCAGGGTCCGCCCGGTGCGATTCGCGCTATCGACGGCCCGCGCAAGCGCGGCGATGTTTCCAGACGCCCGCCCGCTGTTCACGATCGCAAGCCACTTGTCGCCCAGCCTTGGATCGTTTCTCACAGTGCGCCCGTTGCTGCATGAGCAGAAATCCGCGTTCGGTGGAGTGCCGCAAGTGCCCCAGCCTTTGCACAAATGGCAGTAGTGCGAAGGCGTCGGATCCTGCATCCAGTAAGGTTCGGCCGGCGCGGATTTCTCGTTTTTCAAGTTGGCAATTCTGCGGATCTCGGATGGTTTCGGACACTCAATCGCATCGTGGAGCAAGTCGTCCACGGTCGCTTTTGCGATGCCTTCGCTGTCGGCAACCTGCAATGCTGCTACGAGCTCCTGCACCGCTGGGTCCTGGTTTGGAAAGAAACTGAGCCCAGACAGACGAGCCACCTGAAACGCTGCTACTTTTTCCTCGATCACATCTCGCCTTTCTGCCTAAGATTTTCCAAGTGAATTTCCTTCGGGCTGCGCTTGGGTTCCGGCCTTGGCTCGCTGGCCATCTGAGCCACCACCTGCGCAAGTTGCTCATCGAGTTTGGATTTAGGCTTGTCTGGTTCCTTCGGCGGCGGAAACTTCCAGATGCCCTTCGATAGAAAGTTTTCGGCGGTCGGAACGAATCCGTCTTTCCACTTACGAGACTGTCTGTGCAGCTTCAAGTTTATGAAAAGCTTGACTTCATCAACAGCGTTCTCGATGAGAGAGATGTACAATTGCGGCACCAAGTCGTTGAGTTCACCGGGGTATTCCTGCATGAACAACTGGCACCCAGGCAACACATCAAATTTAACGTTCGCTATTGCGTTCGCTATTGCATCGCGCGCGTTTGGGTTTTCTCTGTTCTCTGAAGTATTCTCAGTATCAGCAGAAGAGATACCAGACGCGCGATGCAATTCATCCGCAATATGATTCGCAACACCGTTCGCAAGTGCGTTCGCACTTGCGTTCGCAATAGCGACCGCTTTTGCCTTCGCAAGTGCGTTCGCACGTCTGGCGCTGTGTGAGTATTTGGCCGATACTGAGGCCTTATCTGACTTGTCGATTGCCTTGACACGCTCAGCTTCCATCCGCTGATTGACCAAGCGGCCTTGCTCTGGAGACGGCACCCAGCACGGTCGCACCTTCGGCCACGCTCGCTTCACTTCGTTTCTGTCGCGCTGCAGAAGTCTGGCGAGTTCACCTGGATCATCCGGTATCGAGCCGTAGTCCCAGGCCCAATTGAGAGAGAGTTGATAAAGGCCCACTTCGGATAGGTTCATTGCGAGAACGTGCTTGCTCTCGCGGAAGTCGGCTGTGTAATAGGGGTAGTACGGTAGCTGTTTAGCCACATCGTCTCCAGTCGCATTGGAGTTCGAGCTGGGCTGCGGATGCGACCCGCAGCCCGTGGTACGCCCGACTGTCTTGGGCACCCTGGTAGCGAGCCAGAGTGTTGATCCCTCGACTCCCATTATAGTAGCAAGCGCCTGTGAATACAACGTTTTCATCGATATTTGTTTCGCCCCTCGCGCCTATCAACCGTGCCTCGATAGAAGATAGCCTGCAATCGCACACCATATAAGAATGGCTGCACATACACCCGTGGCTCGTATCCAATCCTTGAAGCCGAGCACCCATAGGCCCCACAGCCACCATGCCAGTAAGGGCACGCAGATCATGATGAGTCCGATGTTGTGCTGCATCGCGCCTGTCACCCCTGGCTCTCCTGCTTCATGCTCACTCCGGTCACTTCTCGATCAGCGCCCGTGTCTTCAGGCGGGTTAGATCGGCCATCCAGCGCGTAACAGCTTTGCAAACCTTCTTCTTCCGCTCCAGTAGCGCCCGTTGTGATGGCAGCGGGTAGTCATCGTTGTCTTCGTCGAAGCGCATGATGTCGCGCCTCAGAATCGCAAGCCCCTCATCTAACAATTCCCGCGCGTCATCAGCCAGCTCGCGGTAGCCTTCCTCGACCGTGCAATCGAGTCTCATTTGCGCCTCAGAAGTCCGCAGGTCATATACCATTCAATGAAGCTGTTGATGTCATCCACAACCAGCACGAGCGCCCCGCGTGATCGCTCCGCGGCGTGCCAGGCCCGCTGGAACTTGGCGCTAAGCGAGTTAGATTGCGCCCACTTCTGCTTCTCGCCGCCGGCCTTGAACTCGATCCACATGATCTCAGCCCACCGCTTCTGTTCGTACTCTTCGAACGCGGCGGGATCTTGGTACCGGATAAACAGATAATCCGGCTGGCCCCGCTCGCCAACAACGCGCCCACGCTCACGCTGTACCGTCAACTCAGTGCGGAAGGCTCTCCACCCATCCAACTGGAGATACTGCACAACCGTCTCCTGGATGTTCGCTTCGGGCACCTTCAGCGCGGCGACCTCGGCGGGTGAAATGGTCATCGCTCGCCCCATCCAGGAGTCTTTATGCGGTCCTGATCCACAACAATGTGCAGCACCGTGTCCTTTCCCCACACCACAGATGAAGTTTTGTCCTGCCCAGGCTGACAAGTGGGCCAGAAGGCTTCCATCTCATCAGCGAGTTTGCGCAACTCTTCCGGTGTTGTGAAGAAATTGACTACTACGTGGCGGGTCACACTCACAACCGCTCCCATTTCGTCAGCATCGCTTCCATACTGCGCATCAGCCGGCGCTTCTGGGTATCGTTGTACTGTTGCACTTTGCCAGTGCCTAGCGGACCGAGGCCCTGCCACTCGATTTCAAAGTAGATAATCGCCCGTATCCATCCATGGGAATCGATTAGGCGATAAAATTCCCCCTCACGTCTCCAGTGGCGTTTCACAGCGTCACCAACTCCCGCAGCTCGGCCTCGCGCTTCTCGCGCCGTTGCTGCTGCCTGTCAGCCGAGTGCTCCAAAAGCTCCATAACCTGCCTGCCGATGAATTCGGAATAAGCTGGCGGGATCGCTTGCGAGATGCCAGCCCAGTCAGACCACGGCATGTCCATCGCCTTGCGGCCGAGTTCCAACTTATCCGCATCGGGAAAGTCGAGACCCCTGTCCCTGACTCCAGCTTTCCGCCGCCGGTCGCGGGCGTGATCTCCGTAGAATCCTATCGTCGGGCCGTTATGACGGCATGGTGGGACCAGCACGTGAATGGTGGACTCGAACCACCGATGCCTTCGCAATTGCCGCCAGCCGTCATAGACTTCAACTCCAAGTCCAAACATTGACCCACATAGAAAGAACCCGCCGTCCATCAGAGTAGATCCGGGAACGTTTTCCATCGTCCACGGAAGACCCGATGAAATAAGTCGTGTGCGCGTTGCTGGGATCAGGTCTGCATGGTCCTTGGCGTTCCACATCGACTTCATGGTCGTGTGTGCCTGGCAGGGCGGACTCGCCCAGATGAAGTCATAGCCATCGAGTGGAAACGTCATCGCATCGGCCTCGTAGAACAGATCTCCGCAGTACTTAGGCTGTGGCCGGATATCCACTCCCGTTACGTGGAAGCCAGCACATTGCAGTCCCTTGGTTGCCCCACCAGCACCACAGAAGAGATCCAAAGCCAGCGGCTTCATTGCGCCTTCTCCAGCAGCTTCCGCAGCGCCTGGCTCCGCGAATTCCGCAGCAGGTCGCGGTCGCGCGTCCACCAGACCCAAGCCAGGGCAGCGGCGGCGCACAGGATGGCCAGCGATAGGGCGATGGTCACGCGGCACGTCTCCCGATGACGTGTGCTAGATAGGCCATCCACTCGTCATCACCGATATTCCTGATAGTTACTGGCTCCCAATTTTCACCACCACATCCACCGCTGCGCCATTCGTTGTATCCATCGACCAACTGCAGGATGTCTTCCGGCTCCAAATCCTCAAAGTACTCAGGGTCCATGTCGTTACAGCCGTGTTCATGGAACTCTACGGAGGCTTGATCCAGAAGCCTGCTTGCTAAGATTGATTCGCCCTTTGTCATCTGCCTCCCGAGAGAATGGCGGCCCGCACAATGACGAACCGCCGTGAGCGTTCCAGCGTCATCGGATTCCTCCGCACAGCACCATCAGCAGCACCGACCCAATGACGCCGACCGTGCAGCCGAGTAGCGCGGCGCCCCACTGATTGCGCAGCGCCTGGGTACGCCACTCCGTGCGCTCGGCGTAGAGGCTGTGTGCCAAATCCGCTTGCGCGTGGATCAGGCGGTCGCGATCCGGCGCGGCGGATTCTATCAGCAGGCCCACGGCGAGCCGGTCCATTGGGCTGAGTTGTTCGCTATTGTCCATAAGTCCTTTCATGGGCCGATGCCCCCTTTAGCACAACACCGGCCCAGTCCCGGCAGCGGGAAACGCCTGTAGCAACGCTCCCGGCGCTGCCGAAAGTCGCTACGCTATCGGTATCCAGCCCGCGATTGTCGTCCACGGCGTATGCAGGAACACCTTCTTCTGGTAGATCCTGCCGCTGGCGTCCGGTGCCCTCGCGCCCTCTGGCACCGATGGGCTATCGCCTTGAGCCAAGAATGAGCCAGGGATCAGAGATGGCTCGGTTGTGACTAGAATGCTCGGGTGAGCCACCGCAGGCGGCGGAATCGGAGGCGCAGGTATGTCGATGAATGGATCGACGCCAGGAATCCCTCCGATCATGCCTGCGATCTGGCGCAGCAGCGGTTCATTGGCAACCCAGTAGAATTGCTGCGGCGGGTCAGGTGCATGGAATCCCCGCGAGCGGGAGTCGTACACCGAATCCCACATATCTTTCCAAATCACGTCTACATGAGCGTTGTGAGTCGCTGCTTGGCGTTTGTAGTTATCAATTACTGACTGCACCAGTTCCTCTGAAACTTGTACGGTCTGTGTTGTATCGGTTGGCTGCATTTGCTTCCTTTCTTCAAACTCAGGCTGGCGTGCCACCGTCGTGGCAAGGTGCCTTTTCCCTTGCGGGTACTGGGTACGGTATCCATCGTCTGGTCCGCATCCCTCGGCGCGTATCTCGCCGACGCCAGCCGTCGCCACGCGCATGACAGCCGCGCGACGAATCCAATCTCACTGCTGGCGTGGATCATCGCCCGTGAACCGAGGTGTCAGGGAACCGTGGCTCCCCCGCCAGCAAACCGTGACCTTTCGATCAGGTCGGCTGTCGCCGTTTGGAGCAACCGAACGGGAGTCGGTCGTGATGCCTCCATTTCGCGGCAGCCTACCTGATCGGCCTCCTCGCGAAGGCTAATCAGGGAATTTCAACATCTCGCGGTACGAACCTTGCTATTGGCTTTACGCGATACGGGTTTTCCTTTCTGCCGATTGGCTCGGCGGGCCGTTTATGCTGCGTGCTCAACCTTAGTCCAAGACGTCAGGTCGCTATTAGCCTCGTAAAGCACGCCTTTACAAACGAGCCTGTGGCCTGGACTAAACTCAAATGGATCAGGCAACTCCGAGACTTCCTGAGGGGCGTCGGACTTATCCGCGGATGCCGCGATTGCCTTAAGTTCATCGTGAACCGAATCTCGGATGACCTTTTTTTGCTGAGTGCTCAATTCCGCAAAGAACGCCGTGTAGGTCGCCATGCCTTGTTCTGCTGACGAACGAGCTCGCTTCTTCAGTTGCTCGTTTGGTTCTGCAGTGGCACCAGTTTCGTTCCAGATCCGCATCCTTTCGCCGTCGGCCTTCGTAATCATCCGGTCGCCAGGGAACACGTCCACGAGCATCTTCGGAACTTTAATGCCGCGTGCATAATGCGTCGCCTCGTCGAATTGCAGAGATAGCAGCATTTCAAATACGAAGTTCTTTTCGGCAATAGGCTGGATGCCGATCGGTACGATCTCTTCCTTGTTATTGACCTTTACGATCTTGATCTTTTCCCTAGCACGCAGGCAGAAGATGATATGCATGTTGGAAGACAGGCAATAAGCCAGGAACTTCTTGTGCTCGCGCTTTGCCATTGCCCAGTTCGGCATGCCTCGCAATTTGTTGTTTTCCGCTATGTCGCAGCATCCGCCCTCGCCTTCCCACTCGTGCGATGTGCTGTCAATGATGCACACGGAGATGCCTGACTTCTCGGCCTCGGTGATGCGATCTATGTATTTCTTTGGGGTATACGGAGCGGAGATTTCCTCGATCTCGTAGCCTTGCGGAAGTGCGGACGTAACCAACGGATCATCCGCGTAGAGACTGCCGCGCTTGTTCTCGGCGTCTATCATGCCGATGCGTCCGTTTGTTCCAGCCAAGCCAGCGGCCAACAGCAGCCCACTCATGGTCTTCCCGCTGCCGCTTGTACCAGACAAGCTGATGAGCATCGGAACGGTTTGTCGAACAGCTTTAATGAATGCCATAGGGTTTCAACTCGCTAACAATGCCGGCAACTCGTGATCTTCCAGTGGATCTACATCGCGTGGATCGCGCCACGGCTTATCCCCGAATCGATCTAAGCAATCTGCATACAGTCGAATCAGCTCGTGAACCTCAATTCGCGCTCGTTGCCAGAACAGATTAATTTCGCCAGCCACCTTCGGGCGAAAGGATCGTATGCGAACTTCGTGCGGCTCTTCGCTTTCAACGAATGCCATGATGAACTCTGGTGCCTTTTGCGGACCTGCGGCAGTCGTGTCTCCGCTTGAGATTGCCCGCACCAAGCTATAAAAGTAGGCCTGAATGTAGTAACGCTCGTACCAAATAGCATCGGCGATAGTCTTGTCGATTGTCTTGGATCGTTGCTGAGAAAAGGTCTTAAGGTCTAGCGTGCATTTGGGAGTTACCCAATCGAACCGAGCCTTGAGCGGTACACCCGTCTCTGGGTCGGTGACAAAGCAAGACACTTCCGCATCGCCATTTGTCAGTATCTCGGCTACCTTGGGCTCACTCCTGAGCGAGTGAGCGGCACCTCCGATCCGCATCCAGTCCTCCACGGTAAACTGAATCTTGCCCTCGTGCTTTGCATCGTGCGCTTCTTTCAGCAGTTCAAGAATAGGGACGTCTGGGTCTTTGGCGTGTACGCGATCCACCAGTTCTCGCTTTCGCTTGGCGCTGGTCTGCATCCCATGCTCCGTGAGCCACGCCTTCAGATCGTCCATCGTATCCAGCAAATTCGGGTATAGCGTTGGGTCGAGTTTGCAGGCATATCGTTTCTCGAATTCATCGGGCTCCAAGACAGCAGTGTGCAAGGCGCTTCCGAATTGCAGGTAGGGCGTGGATTCCTCCCCTGGTCGGTTGGGATTCACATGCAAGTGCCAGAACCGCAGCGGCGAAACAGCCAAGTCAGCGAGAGCGCTATTCGATAGACCTGGAGCGGCGTGATAATCAATAGCCGGGATACGCTGACTAGTTTGCGGCTGCGCTGACATTTGGCTCCCCCTTCTTGCGCGGCTTGCGCGTCGCCGGTTGCTTCGGGAACCGCGCGTTCATGATTCCGCGAGCCATCAGCATCATCTGGCGACACTGTTCAGCGGTAGCCGTGGCGAAATAGCCGCCGATTGTTTCTTCGATTGATTGCGCTTTACGCGACATTGTTATATCTCCAGTCCTGACTTACGCAGTTGCTCTCCGAGATCCCCGGAATTCCAGTGGATGAACGCCTTGACTTCCTCCGGGAACCCGTAAGACAGCCGCAACAGGTTCTCTTGGTCCGCTGTCTTAATCGCATTCCAGAGCGCGGTTTTGAAATCGCTATGCAACTCGAATTGCCACCTGATGAGCGACTTCACTCCATCACTCCACGGCGACTCTTCGGCGAGCGCCGCCGCTATTGCTTCTTGTGTTGCTGGCATAATCTCTCCTCTTCGTGCACTGCCTCCGCGAGTCCAGCTTCATCTAACGTGATACGACCGTACTCCGGCGAACCGTAGTACCGCGCATCGAATAGCTGCTGATCTCGCCGTGCTTGGTACAATTCGTAACCGCGTTTCATGTCCGCGGCTGAGATGCCTTCCTCTTTGCAGATTTCCGCAGCCTTCCACGAATAGAAGCACCCGTAGAGATGCGCGGCACGCTCGACAGACGTCACGCGACCATTCCTCCGCGCCACGGACGGCGCCGCGCTTCCAACTCGCTCTCCTCGTCATCCGGCGGGTTCAGCCGGCGAATTTCTGCTCTCGCTTCACGGACGAACGCATCCCGCGCCACGCCAGGGTTCAGCGCACGCGCCCAGAACAGATGCGCGTAGGCTTCGGCGATGTCGAGGCGATGCCGCTGTTCGTCGGTCATGCGTATTGTCCGTTTAGTCGCACGGTGATCCCACGCGCTATTTGCTTTCCGATATCAGTGAGCACGTAGACGTATGCCTCTTTGTCCCTGTCCAGTTTGCCCAATTCGCTGGATGCAGAATCGAGCGCTGTCCGATTTCGCTTTTCTACGGCCTTCGATATTCTGTTCCATAACTCTTCTCGCTTTTTATCAACAGACTCATCGGGCGTCGAACGTACCTTGCGCATTATTCCCATGCCAACGAGACTGGAACATCGCCAATCATTGCTACAGTTGCCTTTAATTGAAGCCCGCATAATGGTGCGGGTCTCATCGGCACTGAGCCGAATGGTTGAAGTCTCGATAACTTTCTCAGTTGGTTCTTTTTTCATCTAAGCCGCCCCCTTATCCGCCTGCCGCGCCAGCATTGTCTCCAGCGCGACCATCTCGGTATTCGCCAGCTTCCGCGTGATCGTGAGCACCCGGCCCGTCTCGCGGATGCGGATGATGATGGTGCCCTCTGCGCTCACCTGCACGGTCGTGTTGCGGAGCTCGGTCATGTGCGGCCCTCGGCTCTGGCGATGGCGGCATCCCACATGTCCAGGAGCTTTCGCAATTCCTTATCTCCCGAGTAAACCGAAACGTAAGTGACGAGCTTCTGGCGACCCGCTTTGCACGCTTCCAGTAGATCTGGAGCGGCGGCGATCAGTCTGGCGTTACCCTTAGCTATTTCGTTCCCCGGCCAAAGACGAACTTCTGCGATACCACTGCGCCGAAGATCAACTGGGTCGGTCTGTATGGTTATTCCCGAGGCAAGCGGCACTGCTTTCCACGGTCCCGGCGTAAAGCTCATCGTCCACCCGCCAATCTCGCGCCGACATCGCCGAACGCGCCCGCCATGAACAGTACAGCTACCAGAGCCACCGCGTCGAACAGCAGGATCAGCCACGTCGGTACGCGCCGGGGCCGTGTGCCGCGAATCGTGGTCATCGCAATCCCCTGCGTGCTTCATCGAAGGCCACAGCGATATCAATCAACCGCTCCAGCAACGCATTCGTTCTTTCAGCCCATTCGTAAGGTCCACAACGATGCTGATCTCCGTAATTGGCTGGCATCGTTTTCATTCTTGAACCGCAGGCCTTACAAACACTCCAGGGTTGCGGAACGTCGTGTGTTGAGATGACTCCAGAACTCAAACTCATGCGGCTCGCCCTCCCTTCTTCAGCACAATCTCCACGGCCTTGCGGATGGCCTCATCGCCCCTCACCTGGAGGACCGCGCCCAAGTTGGCGAGTGCCGCCGGGTCATTGTTCTCCGCGATCATGCGGTCGATTTCGGTGAGCAGATCGGTGATGGTCATGACTGTCTTGAATTTCTCTAGCGTGAAATCCGGCAGGTAGCCGTTCTCATCGAAGAATGCGAGCAGCACCGAATAGAAGTACTCGCGGTCCATCTCCGCTCCGGGCGCTCGGGCTATCGCGGCGTCAAGGTGCGCGTTGATGGCATCCCGCAGTTCGTTTGGAACGATCACGATTTTCATGCCACCTTCCGGCAGACCGACCACGTAGCGGGCCTCGTTCATCGCGGCGCCTCAATAACCGGGGTGTGTCCGCAGTAGATCAGGATCTTATTGACTACTGCCGGGGGCATTCCCTTAAGCCGCTTTATGACTTCCCAACAGGTGTTGCAAAGCTTGTCGGAATTGTTGGTTTCTAGCCCACAGAAACCGCACTTGATAGGTCTCCAGTTCATCGCGGCACCTCGCGCCACTCAGTTGACATGGCGGCTGCTTCGTCCCACGCGGACCAAGCAGACAAGCGACTTACGTGGTATGGTCCGGAATCCGACATCGCCTCCCCCGCCCGCAGCAGCGCGATCGCCTTCGCCATCTGTAGCTGTCCGACGCAAACGGCCTGCGCACCCGGCGTCTCCTTCAGCGCGGCTTCGAGTTCGGCGATGAACGCGGCGGCGGTCATACGGTTGCCTCTGCCGCCAATAGCGGCATCTTCTCGTAGGCGCGTTGATTGGCGATGTCGATGTACTTCGGGTTCAGTTCGATCCCCACGAAGGTGCGCCCGTGCTTAAGTGCCGCCAGTCCCGTTGTCCCGGCACCCGCGAATGGGTCTAGCACGCTACCGCTTTCCGGCGATCCTGCCAGGATGCACGGTTCAATCAGCGCAATCGGATAGGTGGCAAAGTGCGCTTCTGGCGTCGGCTGCGTGGCGACGGTCCAGACGGAGCGCTTGTTGCGCCCGGATCCATTCTTTTCTGGAGTACCCCATAACCCACCGTGGGCATTACGAAGTCCGCCCGATGGTTCTAAACTCGGTGCTCCGTTGAGCACATTCCGATGGTGTTGCTGACATGAGTCGGCCTCCCGAATCGCATCGGCGTTGTAAAAATACCGCTCGCTCTTGGCCAGCAGGAATATCTGCTCATGCGCCTTGGTCGGGCGATCCGTAACGCTCTCCGGCATCGGGTTCGGCTTCGCCCAGATGATCTCGGAGCGCAGGTACCAGCCATCGGAGCGGAGCGCGAAGGCCAGCATCCATGGCACGCCTACGAGGTCTTTGGGCTTGGCATTTACTTCCTGCTTTGGTTTCTTAAACATCCGATCTAAGTGCTGATTGGTTTCGAGGCTTTTACCTCCGCCCGTCATGCTCGATCCCGCATACGAATCCCCGATGTTGAGCCACAGCGTTCCACGAATCACCCGCCGCACTTCGCGGAACACTTCCACCATGCGGGCGACGTACTCCTCAGGCGTGCGCTCGAGGCCGAGCTGTCCAGGCACCCCGTAATCGCGCAAGCCCCAGTACGGCGGCGATGTCACACAGCAGTCGATGCTGTCGCTCTCCAGCGTTCGTAAAACCGTGAGTGCATCGCCGTCCATCAACGCCCAATTCATGCAGCCTTTCGCCTTTCCAGCGCCCAAAAAGCGCCCAAACGGTTCTTCACAAACTCAACAACTTAACTACCCCGGCCCTGTGTAATCTAGGCCCCCGCTTACTTCTGCCAATTATGCGCGTGGTAGCAAACTAAACCACTTAACACTGGCCAGTTCTCACTTACCGGACAATCCATGCGCGAATCTCATGCCGGTCCGACTTTGGCGGAGGCATTTTGCTGCACCGAAATAGTGTCTTCGCCCAAGACCCATCTAAGAGCGCACAGCATCGAGGAGTTTGAATTGAACACGACAGCCACTTCCCCGCAGTCTTCTTCTGTTACTCCAGAACAAATCCGTTGCAGATGTTTATCGTTGAATCGTTCAAACCTACCAACCATTGCCCGGACTTCTGCTTCGGTTCTCACCGCGCCCCTCCCTCGGTTAGCGCCCCTTCCGGCGCGGCCTGCTCGGTCGCGGCGAGTGGTACGCAATCCATCTCTCGCAATAGTGCCGTGGCATCGTCCATGCGAGCGGTCCATATCTCCGGCTTGTAAAGAGCGCAATCCGCGAGCACGTTACGGAGACTATCCACCATCCGCTCTATCAGCGCATCGCGCTCGGCCAGCTTCTGCTCCAGCGCTTCAACCTGGTCGGCATATTCATTCAACGCCCCGACGATTTCGCCTAGAGCCTCTACGCTACGATCGCTCAACTTCTCGCTCACCGCGCCCCTCCCTCTGGCTTGCCCGCGATGGGCACACCCTGGTTCCAAACTTCAAAAGCCCAATCGGCTGCGATCTCAAGCGTGCGAACGTTAAATTCCTTAACTTCAAGATCAAGCCATTTAGGATATTCGGCAGCGAACATACCGGGAAGCAAACGGCGCATTTCTTTCCAGAACGAGCGCCTGGCCTTCTCAACGTAGACCTCCATCTTGTCGTTGAATGCCTCCTGCACCGCCACGCACTCTCCGCACATCGGATCGCAGCCCAAATGCAAGCGCTTTGGAAGGATAGCCACGCTGCTCGGAATCCCAGGAACGTGACGCCAGTACTTTCCGCTGATGATCTCGCGGCAATACTGAAGTTTGAGATTATACTTCGCGGCAATGACTTTGACATCATGACCAGCGGCGAAGGATGCGCGAATCTCAGCAACATCGACGGCACTTAGGCGAGACATCGGATTAGCCTCGCCAAGACTAGCCTTTCTGTGGAATCCGCCGCCGTCTCTAGTTCGAGCGGTGCGCTCATGCGTTAAAACGATGGCTTTGCGAATATGCCCCTTCACTGGACACCGCCCGCTGCCTTGCCCGCGATTCCGTCAAGCGCCACTCCCTCCGGTAACTGGAAACGCTTGCGGAGTCTCCTAAGACGCTCCCTGGCTTTGTCCAATTCCACTTCCTTTGATGCGACCACTTGCTCGGCTCTATTTATAAGAGCGACACAGGCCTCCTCGTATGTTTCAAACGCGGCGTCCTTTTCGTATACCGAAGAGCGGATACCGCTACGGGCCAGCCATGTCTTTCGACGCAGCTTGGTTATCTTGTTGACATAACCGTCAAGGACATAAACATCGTCCGCACCTTCAATCAACACGGCTTGGGCGATCACTGCACACCGCCCTCTGGCTTGCCCGCGATGCGCTGCTGTTCAGCTGACCGCACTTTTGGGCTATCCTGCATAACCAATGCCTCAAGCTGAGAAAGCCGCAAATGGTCGGGACAAAGAAGAATAATTGCCCCTTCGGGTAACTTGGCGTTAAAACTTGGCTCACGATGAATGGTTATTCGACAGCGCGTCAGGTTCTTGCTTTTCCTGCAATGGCGTCCCTTATCGTAGGCTTGGCATCTTTCAATCACTGCACACCTCCGGTCGGTTCACCCGCAATCCGCTCCTGGAACGCCCGCACCGCCGCGTTCGCCGCATCAGCGTCCGACATTGTGTAAAGGGCGCTCATCGCAACCGTGCTGTGGCCCGCCATGTTCATCGCCTGCGTCACTCCCAAGCTGGAGTTGTAGTTCGTGACTGCTTGGCGCCTCAGGGAATGCCATGCGAATCCGTTATGGTCGATCCCAATCGCTTTCGCGGCCGGCTTGAGGTACTTCTTAACGAGGTCATTTGAACCCAGGTACCCCCCGTTGCGGCTCGGGAAGCGGAACACGAAATCGTCGGCGGTCTGGTGCTGGCGTGTAGCAATCCCGGATACCGGGGCGGTTCCAGGCGCGGCATTACCCGCCACGCCAGCATATTTGAAAGCCTTCAACCGCTCGGCCAAATGCCCCATCTGCGGATCGCGCAATGCCTTCCGCGTCTTCGGCTCAGCGAGCTCGCCGTCGTTGGACATTCGCTGCCGAACGTGGATGCAGCCGTTCTCGAAGTCGATGTGCTTCCATTGCAAGCCCATGATCTCCGACACCCGCAGCGTGCAGAACAGCGCAATCTCAGCCATCAGCCGCACGCCGTTATCCGGCAGCGCCGCCAGCAGCAGCCGGATCTGCTGATCGGTCAGCATCCGCTTCTCGCGTACCGGAAGGTTGCGGCCAACCGTCACGCGCTTACACGGGTTCCGCTGGTCCCACACACCCCAGTCCTCGGCCTTGGTAAAGATCCCGCTCATCATCGTCAGCAGGTCGTGGCGCGCGTTGTACGACAACCCGGCCTTAGTCAGCGCCGCCATCCAATCGTCCAGGCGCCGCGTCGTGATCTCGCTCATCTGCATCTCGCCCCAGGTCGGGCGTATGTGAACGCGGATGTGGCTCATGTACGCCGCTTGCGTGGTGCTTTTCAGGACTCCTGGACGGTCCAGATACGACTTGATGTAGTAGTTGTCCAGGAAATAGCCGAACTTGATTTGGCTCTGCAATACGAGCTTGCTATTGTTGATGGTTTCCATCACCTGGTTCCGCTTGATGATGGCTTCGCGCTTGGTAAGCGGACCGAGCACGATCCTCTTCTTCATGCGGACCGTACCGCCGCAACCGTCGCGCACGTCAACCCAAGGAAGGATGTACCACAGGCCGTCCTTCCGCTGTCTCAAAGTTGGATTCTGACACCTCTGTCTTGGCATTTCGCGCTCACTCCCGTTGAGCAAACGCATAATAGCATCGCCGGACAGTAGGCGCGGGGCGGTCACGCGGTCACCTCCCAGCGCAACTTCTCCTGAAGCGGATGTGTGTCGATACGCGGTCGGGACTCGCGGCTCCATCGACCTCCGCCAGCGGAACCGATGCACGTCCAGCCAACAGCTCGGAGCGATGCGCCGGATTCAGTTGGCAGAGTGTACGTGATGAGCTTTTTGTAGCCGAGCGCAAACGTAGCACGCTGGCAGGCTCCGTACAACATCGAGTTAACGTTTTTTGTACCATCCGTGCAGGTCCGGTTGACTTCCAGCGTCCAGCCGTCGTCAGCCATTCGTGCTATTGGTCGGCCAACGATGGCGACGCCATGCACCACACCGGGAGTCGCTACAGCCACGCAAAACTTTGCCCCAGGCACCGGATTATGGTGACGGTGATGCAAGCGCACAAACTCGTTCGCCTCAGCTAAGCTGATCGGTACGAGCTGCAATGTGCGCGGGGCGGTCACGCGGCGTTCCTCCAGACCTTTTCCAGCAACCGTGTCGTGAGACTGGTCGAACGATAAATTAACGTGCTACCCGCTGGAGACTTTCGCGTGTCCTGAGTTTTACCTTGCCGCACGTAGCACGATTCCATGTAGAGAATATCGTCCGGCGTGAGCGAGTGTCGTCCGACAGCCCAATCGCGGCTCAGTATTTCGAGTGTGGTCACGCGGCAGACTCCTTTCGCGGCAGCGCCTCGCACCGCTGTTCGTTGAACGCAATCACGTCCCGCGCGACCTGATACAACTCCCGGTTGGCCAACATCAGAAACGTCTTGTACACCGCGCAGCGGCGCTTCCAGTCCGGGATCGAGGCGCGGGTTGGCGGCTTGCGGGGCGTCATCGCGTGGCCTCGCCAGCACGGGACAGTATTAGCGTTGGGCCTTCATATTTACCGCCGTGGATGTAGTTCATCGTTTCCCCGGATTGCCAGTAGTCCATGATCTTGTCCGCGTCGGAGCCTTCAGCGAATCGCACGTCGCCGTTTTCGTAGTGGATTTCGATACGAACAACTTTCTCTTGTGGCTCCTTGATGCGTTCGATACGAGCGAATCCGCCTACGCCAGTCCCTTCATGCATGTGGGGAGAACCAATCGTTAGAACCTCTCCACAATCCATGCATTTGTAATGGCTCATCGCGTGGCCTCCCGCTTGTAGATCAGAATGCTGTCGCCGTCCACCGATACAGAAGGTGGACGATATCCCGGCCTCAATGGAAACGTACAGGCCTCTTCTTGGTTCCAGCCGTGCTGAAGGCGCCAATAAAGAGTCGGGAGCTTAATGCCAAGGCGCGGAGCCAAGTCGATCAACAACACACGCTCTCCCCGAAAAGTCACCCACCTGTTTCTCCTGGTATTTCTGGCCTGTTCCTTGCGCGTCGCCCAGCGGCAATTTTCTGGACTGTAGTCACCGTCGTTGTCGATTCTTTCGATTGAATGCTTCAGGCTTGGGCGAGGTCCCATGTCAGCCCAAAAATTCAAAAAGGAAACAAGCCATCTATCGCAGACCTTTATGCCCCTGCCGCCGTAGAGTTTGTACTTGTGATGGGACGGTTTTCCGCATCGGTCCTTAATCCGCTGCCAAGCGTGGTATTCGGCGCTGGAGGAGGACGATCCTTGCCGCTGAATCTTACCCTTTCTCACCGCGCCGCCCTCCGTGCCTTCGCTTTATCTTCGCGGTCTAGGTGGGAGACCAGGGCCTCAATGAAGAGTTGCTGAACGCTTTTTCCTGATTCAAGAGCTGCAAATTTTGCACGCGTGATTAAAGATACTGGTACCCTCGTCGAGAAGATTTTGACGTTTGGTTTGGAATCCTGCCCGGTTTGCTGTATTGTTGATGCTGACATGCTGAACACGATTATGAGCATGTTGACATGCCTTGTCAAGGCCTGTTGTCATGTCCGATGAGAAAATCTGTGGAAATCTTCAAGGAGACGATTTTGGATAGGGAAATTAACGGGGATCGAGTGCCGATCTCGTTCGACATTGGGGATGCCGAACTGCGGAAGGCATTCAAGCGATTGTGCGAGGACAGGGGCACTGACATGGCCTCGGTCCTGATCGCATACATCAAACAGGAGGTTGCAGAAAAAAGCCAGGAGAAGCCTCCGATGACCGAAGAAGACCGAATCGTCAACGCCGTTCGGCTTTTCCTCAAGGACTGCAACCGCAAGCCGGTGGCGTTGCGATTGTTTCGTAATATGCTTCTGGAAATGTTAAAACCGTACATGTAGGCGCTGTTTCTGTTCTGAAAAGCTGATGTCGGACAGATTCCACGGCACTTGCAGCCACGAAAACACGTACCATAATCGCAATCTTGTTCGCGGGTGGTACTTATACCTATTTCTAGGCGGGTGTTTTCCACAGAACTGCCCGAAATATCCGCTTGAATTGGCGCTAAATCTGTGCAAATATGACGATGTTACCAGCGTTACTTAGGGGGCATTGATAACGATGGACCCGACGACCCAAGAAGTCGAGGAGTACCAGCTTGCGCTGACCGCAGTTCAAAAGGCGTGCAATCTTATCTTTGATGAAATGAAGGCGCTTCGGGACCATCCGGGGCGTAATAGCGGCCCACTGTATCCCAACCCATCCGGCTTCGACCGCTGGAAGCCCGTGCTGGACGCCAGGGACGAGCCGCAGGCGATCCGCGAGATGCGCGAATCCGGCAAGGACGATACCCGGCGGAAGGCTGCCTGCGGTGCGCTGACGCGCTACGTGATAGCGGTCAACCTGCAAGCCTGCCTGCAATCCTACAGGGCCGGTAAACGTAGCGCTTTATTTGCCAACATGATTCGCTTGAAACGCGACTTAATGTTGTTGTTTGAGATCCGAATGCGCCCGAAACTGCGGGAGGAATCCTTTCGCCAGTTATCGGACTCGATCAGATCGCGGCGCGTTCCCACTCAAGTTTGAACCGCCGTACCACGCCGTTCTTACGGATCTTATCCGCAAATGGCGTGTGTCGTCTAACCGCTGGCGGCGGCCGCTCTCCGGCGCTAGTGGTCAGCAATCCCCACAACAGCAGCACGACCGCATTAGCGGGCAGGAATGCCGCATAGAGCAATTCCCACTTCAGTGCAACGATGTATTGCAGAAAGAACGTCAGCCCCTGAATGGTGAAGTACGTCATCAGGCCGAGCCAATAGACAACTGTATTGTGGCGCTGCGCGTCCAGAATCAGGAACACGGCGAGAAGCAGGAGACCGATTACGACGGCGAAGCTGAGCGAGGAATATACGAGGCAGGTGATTTGAAGGATGCGGAGGAAGCCGGAATCGGGAGTGATGGCGTAGCCTTGGACGACCATCAAGCCGCCGGAGCCGAGGGCGGCAACGGGCAGCATGACCACCAGCGGAAGCCAGCGGGTGCCGCGTGGCGCATAAGCGATCATCCAATAGACCTCAGCGGCGGCGGCGATCTGTAGCGCGATTATAATCCAGCGCGAGAGCACCCACGCCACAGCGTAGGCTTGCGAGCGTAAGTCAAAGAAGTAGGCGAACGAGATCGTTACGGTGAGCTGGACGGCGGCATAGGTGCAGAAGAATCGATAGCGGCGAGCGAGGCCGAGCCAGAGATAGCGGGATAACAGAAAGACGAGAGCTATGACCGCCCCGCCCCGCAGAAGTTGTATCCACACGGTAGAGCAAGTGTGCCACAATTCTGCGGGCGAGGCAAATCTCCCTACTTAACCGGGGTACATTGCGGCCAACAGGGAGGAGGATCAATATCGAAGGATCCGGTACTCACCTTGTAGCCGACCGCCAGTACTACGACGGCAAAAATGGTGATGGCAAGTTTCTTCATTTGTAATGCTCCTTTTAGTTACTATCGGACTTTCTGCGGAACATCGGTATGACGCTAATGATAAAGCGGTCAAAGATCAGCAGCACCAGCGGAACCAGGATGCCCATCAACAGTTTCCAGATGGTGTCGAGCGTAGCCTCGATTTTGGTCAGCCGAACATCGAGGGACAGCGCCCGGAGATCGGATACGGAACGTTCAAGCTGCGTGAGGTGTTCCGCATTCTGTAGCGATTGTTGGAAGGCCGCTTCAGCCTTCTCGTTTTGCGGGATATAGCGGAAGCGCTCTTGTGCGGTCATCACCAGCACAGCGAGGCTAAACAGACCGGCGATGAAAAAGACTAGAGTGCGAAACCACATGGCCTGCTCCGATACGTACAGGTCAACCTCGACGTAGTGCATGTGAACCTCATTGTGGAATGGGTGCCTTTCGTGGATAAGATCGGAAGCCGCTTACTCCGCTTCCGCCAATTGTGCTAGAAAGCCTGGGTCGATGCGAACCGGAGGATCGCCCGGCCACAGCCCAATGTGTTGGCAATCAATCAGAATGACCTGTGAGCAGAACTCCTCGTTTGGCTTGCTGCTAACGAATCCGAACAAGAATCTCAGGATGCCGCGCTTGTTGTATTTTCGCCCTACGAGCGCATCACGAGCAAAGAAGTAGGCCACGCGCTCCTGGCTCTCCGACACCGCCAGACCGACCACCTTCCACGTCTTGGTGTCGCTCCAATCCACATGCGTGAACCGCACGCCACGCTTCGGATCGGCGCTGAAGCAATCATCGGGCACGCCCATCTGGTCGAACACCAGCTCGACGTGGCAGTAGGGCGATTGGGTCCACCAGCCGATTGCGCGGTCGATCAGGCCACCGGCGGATACCAGTTTGAATGCGAGTTTCATTGTGATATGCTTATCTCGTGGAGCAAACAACCACAGGAACCACGCGCGGGCCGGTGTCGCTCGCGTTGGCTGAGCACCGCTCCTGTAAAGCGGACTGCGCAGGTTCGATTCCTGTCACCGGCTCCAATCCTCCAACCCCATCATCATCAGCACGCCCGTAAATCGCTCTCTTGTGGGCTTGTAGCTCAACGGGAGAGCGGCTGGCCTGCACCCAGTCAGATCTCGGTTCAAATCCGAGCGAGTCCACCAAAATCCAGGCGTCGGGTAGCGGCCACCCACTTGCCTTGGGAGCAAGCCCACGCTGGTTCGAATCCAGCCGCCTGGACCAGATTTTCGTGGTCCCCGGAAGGACTTGACCTCCTCCGGGCGAAGGACACCATGAGAGATTCATGGGCGGCCACGACGTATTCCCCGGAAGGTGCCGTCGAAGGTCGGCAAACTGCCTCGAAAGCAGCGGTATGGTGCTGAACCATAGGGGTTCGATTCCTCCACCTTCCTCCAATGCCTCATTCCTTGCCGAACACGATGTAAGCCACGTCCTCGGTGTTAGGGCGCACGTCTTTAGGAGCCATGCCGATGTAGTGCTTGCAGGTCTGGTCGGCCTTCATGCCGTCGTGGAAGGCGATACGGTTCGTGCTACCGCATACCGGGCAGTCGCGGCTGTAGGCTACCGTACGCTGCGCGACTAGGCGGATCTCATCGGCCATGCGGCTCTCCCTCTACTGGCCGTCCCGTCGCGTCGCGCAGCAACACTTCCAGCTTGTGAATGTAGTCCAGCGCTTCGGTGAGACGGCTGTTCACCAGCGTATGTATCTCGGCGAGCTTAACGTCCGTAGTGCTATGGCTCTCTTTGAGCGCATCCGCCACGAGCTTCGCGGCGTCCGCTGCTCGCTTGGCGTTGCGGTTCGCCAGCCAAGAATTGAATGCCGCCAGCACTGGGCCAGCCGCGACAGCACCGAACATCGTGATCGCCGCAGCGGTTGGGATGTTGTTGAAGTCCATTTACAATTTTCCGAGCAGCAGCAAGATCAGGATGATGACCAGAATCAGGCCCACTACGCCGGATGGCCCGTAGCCCCAGCCTTGCGAGTGGGGCCACGTCGGTAATCCGCCGATCAGCAGCAGGATGAGAACGATCAACAAGATAAGCCACATGGCATCACTTGATGATCTGGAAAGCGGCGTCGCTGACTCGCAGCAGGAAAGCGAGTAGGCCCATCGCAAACGAGATGCGGCCGATCTCCTGTAGCTTCGGATTCGCGGAAAGTGCGTACATCAGGACGCCCACCAGGGCGACCAATAAACTCAAGTAAATTATCATGGATGGTTCTCCTTTACTTCGGTTGGCTGAGGTGGGACGGCGGGCGCGACTTCGGTGGTCTTGGTGGACAACTCGGTGCGTTGAACGGTTCCAGCGGGCGGCGGTGTGGTGGCTTGCTGCGACAGGCCCCACTTCGCGCCGCAAGCCCCGCTGAAGGCAGACAGCAGCGCCATGATGATTAGCTGGAATCCTGTCTCGTATTTCGGCGTGAAGAATACTGTGAGTGCGCCCATGATTGCGAGCGTCAGCCCGAGGAACATGATGAGCAGGTCGAGCGATGGTTGGTCGGATCTAGGCATGATTGGTTTCGGTCTCAGGATTACGCGCAAGGTGGTATGCTACGAAAGACAATGATTGGTGCCCATATAGCATTGCTAGGGCGACACAGGCGCGCGTGGTCGGGGGTGCCTACTTGGTTGGTCATTGCAGTTTTCTCCGTGCAATGCGCGGCCTTGCTTGGGATCTTGTTTATGCTTTTGTTCGGCATGTTGATACCGCAACTATTCGCCAACAACCGAAATGATGTTCCATTTTTCTACGAACTGGTCTTGAGTCGTGCTCAGTGCCAGTGGATGCCTTTTTGCTCAACCGTAGAATGGGACTCGCTGCGACGGATTGATAGCCTCAAATTCCGCACATCTCGGCCATCGTCACCCAAGGAATCGCCTCGGCCTTAGCCCCGAGCTTCGGGTCTTCTCGGATGCTGCTCTTTGGCATTGTAGTTGCGCAATCTCCGGATCGGCATAGGAGCCCGGCCCCGTCAAGCTTCGGCGGCAGGCGCGGGAACATCCCGTCGTCCGTCTCGCTGTAGACCACGCCCGTGAGTTCGTGGGCACCCTTCATCTTTCCGGCGTACACCGTGAGCGTGATCGACGCCCCATGCGTGCCGGCGGCCTCTAGCGTGATGTCGCCCGTCAGTGCGCTGCTCTCGTATGCCGCGAGATCCGGCAGTTGCGCCTTCAGGTTGTCGCTGGTCCGGTGCAGCACCATCGAGACCAGGGCGGTGATCGCAATCCCGGTTGGCGATACGGAGATCAGGCCGCGGCCGTTGCCGACCAGTACGGGGCCAACGAGATCGGCGTAGCCCATCACACGGAGCAGCCGCTGAAACTTGCTGGAGTTATACGTGCGCATGGCGATCTGCTGGACGCGCTTCGGATCCACCATGTGCAGTTGCGGCACAGCCATGCGCACCTGCTCCGGCGAGATGGTCACGGCGTGCGGGATAGTATTCACCAGCATCACATTCCAAATTCCAAGCTGCGACATCCCCGGCAGGTTGGCCGCCAGCGGCTCCGGCGTGCAAAGCACCTTCACGTCGGCGGCGCGAATGGCGACGATCAGGAGTAAACTAACTAGGAGAGGTTTCATTATGGATCAAATCCAACTACGAAAACGGGCGATTCACATGCTCAACGTTTTGCTCAAGGAGCGAGTGCGACAACAGGAAGACATTTGCAAGCGGCTCCCGCAATTCGCGCACGAAGGGGTAATGGACGATGGCACTCCGATACTTGGCGGTCTAAAAGAAGACTTGAATATTCTGCGGTATGCACTTCAACCTGAGCCGTCTCAACCCGGCAAGACCCTTCTCGATCAGCTCGATATCCCAACCGAATGGCAGCGGCCGATCTTCGGCACCAGCACAAATCCAAGTAATGTGTTTATCACTGATGTTCAGCTCGTGGCTCCAGCCGATCCTGCGTGAGACGGCGTGCAGAGCACGCGCACGTCGGCGGCGCGAAGCGAGAAGGCCAGTAGTAGAATGAGTAGAGGTTTCATGATGAAAGCAGAGAAATGGGCACCGTATTTAGTTGCTTTGGCCGGAAGCGCGGCGCTCTTCGTGTTAAGCGCGGATCATACGATAGCATGGGTGCGCCCGATCTCCGCTTTCCTCGCAGCCGGCGCGATATGGTTTCAAGTACCACGTCGTGGCGTGGAGCGTGGCCGCGAGGAGTAGAATAGTTGCAATGGATCTCTTGGCATTCGCACTTAAAATAATCGGCGTCATATTTTTAGGCTCCGGTCTGATCCTTAGCGCGATAAATAACAGGCGGGACGCAAGAGACCATCGCATGATGGGTCACCCGGAATGGACTCCAGCAGAATGGCGACAGGGTGCAGATTCACCTACACACCCTTGAAGAACTTGAACGAGTCGATCTTTTTGCGCCGTCATACCGCTATTTCTATGCTTGGATCAGCCGGGTACCAGTCTCCGCTGAACAAACGTGCCTGCTCCCAAATCATGATCCTCTGTACATGATCCGGGTCCACAAAGGAATGCTTCGCGTATGGCTGCCCCCAGTCGAGCCCGCTTATTAGGCCGTGCTTTTTAGCTAGATCGCGCAGAAAACCCCAATCGCCAGCCCATGACGGCTTGCCGTCAATGACCTTGGCGAAATCGCACGCCAGTCCGTAATGGTGAACCCCGACATCCTTCAGATGCGACGCCCCTTGATTGAAGAGAACCACCTGCCGTTCCTTTGATCGAAACGTCTCCGTGACCATGAGCGTGATATTTGCTACAGCGGCATCTGCAATGATGTTCTCCACCGCACGGCGGGTTATCGGCTCTAGGAGATTCAAGTCGCGGATACTATCGTTCGAGTGGAACCGTGGATCGTGCTGGATTATCTCGGTATAGAAGCTCATAATTTCCGCGAAACGTTTCGCCCCTGCGCTGGCGTCCACAAGCCGCTATGGTGCGCATCCTACTGCTCTTTACCGCCGCCCTCCATTTGTCGTTGAATTGCTCTACAATCACAAGTGCGGTTTCAACTACATGCCGTAACTCTTCATTGCAATACGTTTCGGTTTCGGCGTCTGGGAGCGGCGACCAGCAAGCCACCTGCCCGGATGGATACTTTGGAATGATTGCAATCTCCGGGACCCCGACTCTAAAAGATGGGGCTTTTGCTTCCGTGGTGGGCTTTGGATACATCGGCAATAGCGCCCAGGCGCAGTCTGATTTTTTGTGGAACGAATCGACGATCCCAACCTCTAGCGGAACTCTGTCAGTAACGTTCGATATTGCGTATTCGATAATCCTAGATCTGGGGAACGGAGCTGTAGATGCCGACTTTTTTTTCAACAACCAGCCAGCGGGAAGCTTCTCGGTAGAGCAGGGAGACCAAACCCCTCATACGCGAAGTTTTACGATGAATGAGCCGATTACCGCCAATCAACCAGTTTCCTGGGGAGTCGATCTCAAAGCAACATCAGCCGGAAGCAATACAGTAACGTCATCCATCTACATCTTGTCGGTAACCGCAACGGACCCGCCGTCGCCTGAAACCTCTGCCGTACCTGAGCCAAGATCGATGCTGCTACTGCTGATATCGATTTCGTTTCTGTTGGTTGTTTCAGCCCGCAATGGATGGATTCGATACCGTGGCATAGCCTGGATAGCATGGCTGTTTGGTCCGGTGCTAGCTCTTGCCGTAACCTTCTACTATCAATAAGCGTAACAGCACTTCCATGCTGGAGGAGTGTCCCTATACCCGGTGCGGAACGTGATGACTTGCAACTGGTCTACTCCGTTCGGGTTGACAGCACAAGCCGCCTGTTCACCTGTGAAGTTGAGTGAACAACGCGGCTGGTCGAAGTACCCGGCTGTGAAGCAATAGCCGGAAGAGTATACCATGTGAGGGAGCCGTCCTATCCGTCGCACTTCCCAATTGCCGTACTCGTCCAGGATGTACAGCACCGCTTCGATGACGTGCGGGAAATTCACGTTGTTAACGTCGCGCGCCACCGCTCCACCGCTCCCGCAGTTACTACCGTGCCCGTTAGTCGTGGGTATCCAAGGCGAGTTGCAAGTGAAGGAATTCACTATGATGTGCGTGCCATCGGGCACGGATGTAACAGTGGTGGGTCCGTTGGCATTTGTGCATCCCGGTACGCCGCTAATGTGTATCGGGTCGTTCGCCAGAAAAGTGTGACTTCCTATCGTCAAGTTAGGGCTCGCACCATTTGTGATCCCCGTGATTGCATTCGCCTGTGTGTAGTACTCGGAAGAAACGAGGATTACAATTCGGGCGGAATTCGGGGCTTTCGCGGCTGCAATGTGAGTGTCGAATTGGGCACCGTTGGTGAAGATGGTTTGCACGACCGTCATCCCGCCGCCGAACGCTTCGTCTACCATCATGTTCAACCCGGCATTCACCCGAATCAATCCCACCATCCCCCACTGCGTGTGCCGGTTGATGTCGAGTCCGGCGTCGGTGATGTACTGAATCCCATTGCGCTGCACCCATGTCGCGTGTCCCCAGATGTAGGCGTTTGAATTGTTGTCCTGTACCGCCGCATCGCTTGTGGCTTTACCAAACCAAAGGTTGCCGGATACGGTTGGGGAAAACGGAATCATCGGCATCCACCCCAAATCAGTCACCGCATTGGTTGTTGGGTTGTAACCGAACAGTCGCGGGGCGTACCGGGCTGTGTCGCTGTAAACGATTATCATGTAGCGGTAGCCGGAAACACGATCCACGCCCATCGACACTTGACAGACATCCGGGTTGGAAGCAATGGAGCCGATTTGATAACTGAATTGATGCAGTGTGTATGGCGAGGTGTTGAAGTCTACAAACGCGGCGCTTCGGCTGGTTCCGCCTTTGAATATTGCACAGCCCCAGTTATCGGGCGACAATTCCCCATCCCGATTAGGATCCAACACTGTCGCCGTTCCACCGTCACCTGGAGTGAATGAGTAGGGCGTATCCGTCCAGGTGCTCGGCGCGGCGGTGAACGTGACTTTGTGAATGTTCAAGTCAGACTGTGTGTAATACATGCCGGTACGCCAGTCGTTGCCAAAAAATCTCAACGTGTTCGGTCCACCTGCCGGGGTGCTCGTCCAAACGTCGCCGCCTGTGTCGGGGTTGGTGAGGAATTGAAAACCGGCCATGTCCACGGTGCTCACAAGCGGCGTACCGGCGCAGTAGGGCACGCAGTTGAATGGAGACTCTATCGCGTCCTGTGTCTGTGTGCGTTCGGTGGGAGTAATCACAGTCATGATGAGTCCGAAAATGGAATCTACCAGCTTCGCTCCCGTTGCAAGCACGGCACCGCTGTTTGACCAGAACGTTGACGGCTTGTTTGCACCGCACGTGTCCAGGTCCCCTTGGCGAAACACGTGCGTATCGGACTGTGTGCAGCCCGCCTGTTTTGCGAGTGACGTGTACTTGACTTTTACCGGGTTCTGCACCATCTGATATGTGACGTTGATTGTCTGGGAACCGGTGCCCTGGTCGGTGATGGTGACAGACGGCGTTACGGACGTGCCAGCAGTCTTGAAGAAGAACGTAGTGTCATCGCTGTAGATCCAGAGCAACGCGGGTGCAGAAGTAGCGGTGACGCACGGCTGTCCCTTCGATGCCGGTGTACACAGTCGCGTTTTCATCATCGAAAACGTGTCGCCTACCCACGCGCCAACCGTCAGTGTGCCGTTGGATGTAGCGATGCCTACGCATTGTGCGTACGCAACTTGACCATTCGGGGGACCCGTGCCGTCAGAGTTTGGACCAGTTTCTTGAAACAACAGGGCTGGATTCGCAGGACAGACTTCTCCACCGCTCAACGGAAAGGTACCGAGTGTGATTTGGGACCACGCACAAACCGGAAAGCACAGCAATAGCAAACGTAACGTCACGGGCATCACGGCACGATCCTCCCTGTAATATCAAATACTGTAGGGGGCAGGATATCCAGATTATTTGCTACGGTTGACAGCGTCTTTAGATAGATATTCGGGCTTAAGGCGGCCGTTGAAATATTGGTCGTATTGGTCTTTGTGGTGGTCGCTCCGCCGCCTGGAGTGATGTCAACTTTCCAGGTATTGGCCGCGTTGATGTAGATCCGTATCAGATACCAAGTGCCAGCCGTAACGGCCACACCGGTGTCGGTAACAGTGTTCGCGCTTGCGGCAGAAGTGATGAATTTCCAAGTAGTATCGGAGGAACCCGTAGAGAAGCGGAGGTAAACCCCTTCCGCAACCGTCTCGGCGCTCTGGCAGGTCGGCAGTCCTGCCCCAGTTAGACCAATTCGTACATTGACGTTCGTAATGGCTGGAACCCTGAATACTCCACCAAACTCTACCTGCCCAGACCCTGGGGCGTTCAGTCCTGCAAGCACTAGGGTCTGAACCGTAGCCTGATTCATGGACATCACATAACACGCATCGTTATTATTGGTGTTGGTGACGCCCATACGGATGAAGTGGTGATGGTTGAAATCAGGGCCAGCAGTCAGTGTGTACGAATTGCCTCCGGTGTTTGAAAAGCCAACGCCGTATGTACCGACCGCATTCGTAGCCGATGGAGCATCGCTCAGCCAGTTTTCCCGAACTACGAAGGATGTCATGTCGAACGGGTTGGATGTGACGGCAGCAGCAGTGCCTACGCAGTCCAGTTGCCCCGTGACCGGGTTGACGACCAACTTCCCGCACTGCGCAAACGCACAGGCGCACAACAGACTTGCGGTGATCAGTAGTTTGAGCATGAATGAATCCTTATTGGCGGTGTCGGTGTCTTGAAATCCAGGGTCGGAATTCGTACATCCGACGCAGGGGCCGCCGCCGATGGTGGTGAAAAGGGCTGGAGTCCACGCTACGCCGGTCAGGTTGACCGTGATAGTGAACGGACACCCGACCGAACACCCGGTGATGACCTGTGTGGATTGATAGGTGCCGATGTTAGTCGGCCCCGCGATCCAGACCTGGATCTTCTGCGTCGGAGGCGAGAATGCGCCGTCGATATCGACGTGCAGGTTGCCAGAGTTGCATAGGGCGTTAGTCCCAAATGGGGCAGGTGCGGCGACGTCTGTACAGGCCCCTTTCGATACTGCTCCAGCGCCAGAGACAGTCACAGTCTGAAGATACGGCACATTGTCCTGGCGCACGTTACCGAAGTTGATTGTGGTGATATCGGGTTGCGCCAGCAACCGGCATCCGAACAGCAATAACAACGCCGCAGGCCGCATGATTAGTCGTGGGAGGAATTTCAATTGATCCCGATAGTTGAGAGTGCCGATTTTAGAGAGAATGGAGACGTTGAAGCAAATCTCTGGTATCCGTTATCAGTGCTAATACCTCCGCACCCACCCTGCGCAGCCTTGCCTGTCGGACCTGTCGGATGCGGCCCTGCTAAAAATTGACAATGAGCACTCGGGTTGCTGCCATCGGTGCCGATCGTATAGCATGTCTGACAACCCACCTCCGTGTCAGAAAATAGGTCCGCGACAGCATCTGGAACGTTAAAGGCCCAAGCGCCGTTTACGTCGGTGCATGTTCTCGGTGTTACTAAATCATCCCGAATCGCCTGTCGGTCGGCCTGTCCCTGAGAAGCGCTCGTGCCAGGCGGCGAGACTCCGTTAAAATTCGGGCCGCTAGTGGGCGTCACTACGACCACCTTAAACCCTACATTCTTACGAGTGCAGAGCCATGTATGGATATCTGCTTTGATCTGGGCGACGGTCTGGGAGTTGTAGTAGTCATTATAGCCGCCATTCAGGATGGCCACGTTTTTCCAACCACTGGTAGCATTAAAATGAGCATCTACGTTGGCTGCGGCTACCGATAACATAGAGGGTAGGAGCGAGCATGTAAGCCCGACGCACGTACCGCCCCGAGCGACGTTGAAGTATGCATAGGAATGCCCGGAACTGCCAAGCAGTGCGCTGACGAGTTGATCCCCATAGCGGTCTGCTGTCACAGTATTGCTCAATTCTCCGGTGTTGGCGGGGATTGAGTCGCCCTCGACAACAATCGTTCCGCCTACCCATGAGGATGAACCCAGCGCTGCGCCATTGCTCAGCACTCCAGAGTTCAGAGTTTGAGCTAATAACAAAACTACGAAAATGTCCATTATGGTTTGTTTGAGCTATCTAGTTATCGCAATAGAAGACATCCAAAAATCAGCTTGAAAATTCCGCGCTGCCGTTGTCCTGGTTATGACGCTGAAGTCCGGGGACAGCGCATTCGTATTCGGCACAGCCGCGCCTGTTACTGTGGTTTCTGCTGAGCCATCAACCGAGCACAGTATCGTGCCGGCCGTGGTAGACCTAATGCGGAAAGTGTGAAACCCAGTATCCACCGCAGGGGCTGCCGCTATGGAAGTTCGCGTCACGCCCCCGGCACTTTTAGCTGCTACGCACATATACGTAGTATCGGGAGTGCCTTGACTTGTGTCGTATCCGATGCCGAGGTAGTCGGAATTTGCTTCACCAGCGTTACCAACGCTAACGCCTCCAAAAAACGATATGGACGTTGTTGCGCTTATGGCTGCGCGAAACTGAATATCAAAGGTCTTGTTTCCCCAAATGGTGTAAGGAGCAGTGACCTGTGAAAAATCGCAATTGTGTCCGTTGGTGGTATCCGTAGCACATTGCCAGACCCCATAAGTTCCGGTGGGGGAAGATGTGATAACGGAACCAGTGCCTCCTGTACCGTTGATGGTAAATCCCAATCCGCCATTGATAAGACCGCCTGTAGAGGTTGTTCCTAGGAACTCATCATATTCGCAAGCGTATTTTCTTGGGTCACAAGCGCCCACAATCGAAACGTCAGTCCGGGTGCTGCCTGAATTGTCTTGAGCTACCAAGGGATACTGATAATTAAAAGTAGCTCTTTGCGTCTGCGCGGTTGTGGCGGGGAGTGCCCCGCCCGGTCCTGTCGTGTCAATTGTCGTGTAGCCAGAGCCACCCGCTGCCACTGTCTGTGGATTTTGAAGTTCCCACTGAGTTCCTGTTGCGTCATAGATCGCACACGCTATTGCAGTCGTGATAATGTCATTCGCCACCAGCGCCCCGCCTGCCTTCACGATAGTGTGGGCCGTCAATCCGTTCGGAGCGAAGGTCGGGGCGGCGGCGGTATTGGCCGCGGCAGGAAGCCAGCATACCCTGGTGCCAGCAACGAGCGAGCCGATTGCTGGAGAGTAGGTCGCGGTCTGGGCTTGTGCTGTACCACCGCCCGCGACATAGCTGATCGTCGCCATGTCGGTCGCGTCCGCGTCGCTCAACGCACCTGTCGTCGTCGTATTCTTGACGATGCCTGTCCCGAGTGTCGCCCAGTTCTGATTCGACGATCCGAGGGTCAGCGTGGCCGTATTGTTCACTCCGGTTCCGCCATTCGCGCTAGGTAGCACGCCAGTCACTTTGCTTGTTAGATCGATTGTGGACGACGCTATCATGCCGCCTACAATGGTCGTACACGTCGGCACCGCCACACCACTCACGGCTGTCACTACCTGATTGGTGCAGGTTGTGGCCGTGCCGGTACCTGTCGCCGCCATCGCAGCTACTCCGGTATTTCCGTTCGAGCCAAACGCCAGTGTGTGATTGGTTAGGTTGCTGGCCAGGAAGCCATCGACAGTAGGGATCGCGCCCGCCACCGTAGGTATTCTTAGACCGGTCGTAGCGGACGCCGCGCTCATATCGAGCACCATGGACGCCCCTGCCGTGTTAGAAGCATCCTTGCGAACCACGTTAGATGCGAGGAACCCTGCATCTTGGATCAAGTTCGTAGTGGCGTTCACGCTCACCACGTCGCCTGACGTCATGGTCCCTGTCTCTAGTGGCAGGTTCAGGAACGAGCCGTTGTTAAACGCGCATTTGACTCCATGGAGCGTTGAGTCTCCATAGCAGACATCGTTCGAGGCGGACGCCGAGGCCGCAGTGCCTTCAGGAAGAGTTAAAGAACCGCCGACGCCACCCGACGATCCGGCTTGGACCGGGCCGGGGAAGGTGGTCGTGACGGTGCCGTTCGAGGGGCCGGGGTGCCCTACCGCGAACGTGATCGCGGCGTCGTTGCCTGCCCCTGGAATATCTTGCAGCGTCAAGCAATCCGCTACCGAAGCCGACCCATGAAAGGCGGTGCCGCAGAGATTGAGGATCGGAGAGCTTTGCGAAGTGCCAACGACGGCTGCGGTCGTGTTCGCCCATTTCCAATTTGTCGCGCTGGTCTGGTTGAAGGTCGTGTTGAAGCCGACATTGGCAAGCGTCAGGTCCGCCGTAGCATTCCCGATTCCCGACCATGCGACCGATCCCCCGCCGCCGCAGTTGGTCGAACCGGAATCCACTACGTTACCGTTCGCGTCCACTTGCAGGCAATGGCCGTTGGTCAGAGCGCCGGTGGAGGTAGCGAAGACCGTGGTGTTCCCCGTTCGCGTGCCAGAGGACGGCGCCACACCAGCGCCACCGCCGATCACGGGGTTGTTGGCGGTCAGGGCAGCGGAGGAGGATTCGGTTGTGGCCCCGCTGAAGTACGGGATGCCGCCAGAGTTCACCGTGCCGCCCACTGTGATGGGGAAGGTAGGAGTACCTCCGCCGCTACCGCAAGCAGCGCCGGCAGTGTTCAGCGTCGCCACGCCTCCGACTACCGTGAATTTGGCGCAGTCGTTATCCGCCGGCGTGACCGTCGATGGAATGACCGCCGCCGTATTGTTCGATGCCCCGAGAACTGGCCACAGGAAGGTGCCCGAACCGGCCGCCGCCGAGACTGTCTCTGTAACGGTGCCCGAAGTCGTGCCATTGAACTTGACCGCCCCGGTGCCAGTACCCGATTGCCCGGTCGTGACGGTCCCGATAACGCCTAGCGCCTTAGTGCCGCTGTTATACGCCAGCCCGGAATCGGCGGCATACGCGCCGGAGCCGTTGTTGTACGGGACTTGGCCGCTAGTACCGACAGCAGGGATATCAGCGCCCACTGCAATCGAAGGAACCCCGGTAGCCGTGGTGTTCTTAAGTATCCCCGTGCCGAGCGAAGAGAGCGCGACGCTATTGATGAGGCCCGCGTTGATCGTTCCGGTGCCCGTGTAGGTCAATGACGCGCCGCTGCCAATTACCATCGCGGCAGACGTATTCGTGCTTCCGGTTAGCGCCGAGAATGCTGTGGCTGCCGAACCGGAGCAAGCACCCCAGACCGGAGCGCCGCCATTGGCGCTAGTCCAGCACAACGTCCCTGCACCGCCAGTGGCCGTCGCGTGGAATTGCCCGTTTGAGTCAATGTACACGCCTCCGTTTGTATTGCCGCTGCCTACAACGGTAGTAACAAAGTCCATATTGCCGGTCGCCGGGTTGGGGATCAGTCGATACTGAGCACTCAACGGGAGGCTGACCAGCGCCGCCAGCATCAAAACGCTCTTCATGTACTCTTCTCCTGTTACTGAATGTTGGTGGTCGCTACGGCTGCATCGGAGCACTTCTGCGTCATGCTGCTAATCCCGTTCATCCAGAACGCTCCGATGTTATTGCCGCTACCGTCGTAGGCGAATAGCTTCACGGCCCATTCCGCTTGGGTCGAGCGCGGCGCTGTAGTTGTGAACGTGATCGTTCCGGCGAGTGCGCCAAATGCCGTAGAGTCAACCGGAATGCTGAATGTGTTAGCGTCCACAACGGTAGCCGTGAATGTCCCGTTGATGGCTGTCCAGTTCCCGGTGCCGCCGGCTATCGTGACATTCGGTCGTGACCCGAGCGCAAAGCCATGCCCAGTGCTAGTCAAGACAACAGGGCTGGCATTCGTAGCGGCGCTGACCGCGACGGATGTATTCTTGCGAATGCCCGAGTTCGGATCGACGCTTCTGGCGTAGCACGAACTCGTTAAGTTGGCGCCCGAGAAAGCGTTGATGGTCTGGCATGGATTCGAGTTCGCGTAGTAACACTCAAGCGGCGCTTGCGCGAATCCGGCCGCCATTGCAAACACGGCGAGAATCAGGATCTTCTTCATTTCGGTAGTCTCCCTTTGGCGGCTGGATGGCCGACGATCACGATGGTCAACGCTGGAGCGCCTTTAGCTTCTTCGCTACTCCCCGCTTCAGGCGGCCCTGCTGAATCGGCTGCGCTGTCGTCTGTTGGCCCGTTGTCTGGGGCGGCGGCTGCGAGGGCATCGTTATGTTCCTTTGAGTGCTGCTCGGTGTCTTCGGTGATCTTGTGGAGCATCCGCTGGCGGTTGTGCTCTACGATGTGTGCCAGAGCCTCGCGACGGCCTGCATGCGCGGGGTGCCCCATCTTGGCTATCTGCGAATGCAGAAAGCCCTCGATATCGCCGTGCGTGAGCGGCATTTGCTATTTGATCTGGTAGCCGAGCGTTTCGAGTTCGCGCTTGAGTTCGTCGATGGTGACGCCGCGCTGCTGCGCCAACTCCGGCAGATGCTCGCGCGGGAACACCTTGTCGGCTTCGTTGGCGCTGAGTGCGGGTGGCTTTTCCACAGGGAGCATCGGCGGCTTGGACGCTTGGAATGCAGCAGCGGCCGGCACACTCTTTTGCGCTATGGCTTGCGCAGCATCGCCCGCTGCTCCGATAGCGGGCTTGACCTTGGACATTGCCAGCATCAATTCGCCCATGAGCCGGGGCGAGGTCACTGAGAGCGCCACTACTGCGTGCGGGGTGATCGTGCCGCTCATGAGCTTCCATAGCAGCGCCCCACCAGCGCCGAACGCAGCCAAACCGCGCGGCGTCCAGTTGCTTAAATGCTGTCCCGCTAGTTGGCCCATCAGGTCTTTGTCGGTGTATTGATCCAGCGCCTCAGTGAGCACCTGTCGGTACTGATTGTTCTGCTTGAGCGCATAGGTGAGCTTGCGGATCGCCGTGCCGGGGTTCTTGGCATCTAGGGAGAATTCCCCGAGTTGATCCAAGAAGTCGGATGCTTCCGCGTATCCCTTCGTCATGTCCTGGTAACCAGGCACGGTGTTCAATGAATCGGTGACAGTCGCATCCATTCGCTTTACCAAAGCCCGTGCTTGGCTCGAATCCGAATAGAAGTCACGGATGCGCCGCTTCAACGTGTCCAGCCCAAGTACCGTGAAATCATTCGCGTCTTTGCCCCAGTTCAGAACGTCGCTCACGATCCCCTTAACGCGAGCTTGGTCCGCAGGGTTGTGAATGGTGGACTTTGAGAAATCCAGATCCAGTAGATCGCCCGGCTGCCTGCCCTCAAATGCCTCATCCCAGGATTTCTGCGCCGCCTCCGCAATTTGATACTGTTTCAACTGCTCTGGAGTAATGGTGTGCGGCAGTTCTGGCACTTCGGGTCTCGGCGGCACGCGCCGGACTTTGATATTGAACTCGCCAAGTTGCTGGAATGCCTTGTCCTGAACGTCCTCCGGGGTAATGTCCGGTGGAGCTTCATTGCCGACTTTCTCCAGCGCCTGCCGATACTCAGCGCCCCGCGATTCCTTTACGTTCTGTACGGCGTCTTTGAAATCATTCACTACCGCCATTTCGTCCGGCTGGCGCATTCGCTTCACAAGCGCAGGCGTTGGATTATTCAGCGCCTCGCTCATTGGGACGTTTCCAGCGCCCGTCGTGGCCCCGAGCGATCTCGTAGCGACTGCTTCGCCTGTACCACCAACCGCACTGGCGATCTTACGCGCTCCCTTCACAATGCCGGGGATTGCGGCCGGAAGCGCATAGCCGCCAGCAAGAGTACCCACCGCACCAGCCGGATCTCCGGTTGCGACCTGTTGCGCGGCTTGCACCGCTGGTTCCGTGAACGGCCCCGGCGTGTATGCCATCGGGTTATTCACTTGGGCATTCATGCCTGTCTCAACGGCGTCGTTTTCTTCAGGGGTAAGTTCGCGCTTCTGTTCCTGCGCTTTGCCGATGGCCTCCATCGCGCCGGATAGCTTCCGGTTTTCGTTCGGGCGGTTGAGATATTCTTTGAAAGCGGGAACAGGATTCACCGCACTGGTGAAACTGTGCCACATGCTTGACAGCGGTCCTGCCTGCTCCTGCATGTTTACCGCTGGAGGTTGGCCAGCTTTCGGTAACGGCAACATGGCCGGATTCGCGAGGGGCTTTTCATCGACAACACCCCACGGATCGGCGACCTTCTCGTCTACTACATCCCACGCGGATGGCATTATTGAACCTGTACCGGCTGACCGCCTTGAAGCATCCACGTCTGTCCGTTGGCGAACGTAGTGTGAACGCCTTCTTTCAACTTCGCTTTAGCTTCGGGCGGTAGCGCTGCGGCTGGACTTGCCTTGCGGCCCGCTGGATGACCACCAGTTGCCGGCGTCCCGCCAGAAGTAGTGCTGATAATGTCTCTCTTCAACTTTTGGTTGAAGTCGGAGATTCCTTGAAGCGCAGAAATCACCTTGTCGGGGTTGACCAACCATCCCCGGCTGCCGTCCGCCTTCCCGGTGCGCGGGTCCACTCCAGCCGCTTTCTTGAAATTGTCGAGCGCCGATTGCGATCTGAAGTTATGCTGCCCCGGCTGAAGCGCCAGCGCCGATTCGAGAGCAGTGTCCACTTCGCCGATATCGGCAGGCTCAGCGCCAGCCGCCGTTACCGCTCGCCGCGTGAGCGCATTCAGTGGATGGGACTGCATCGGATTCGTGGGATTGATCGCTGGGCCGACCAAATCCGGGTGCGCTGTTGTGAATCGCTTAACGGCGTCGATGGCTTCTTTGACCTGATCCACAGTGGCGTCAGCCGATGCGACCCGCCGTGCGGAATCGCTCGGCAGTTTGGCCATCTTCTGCGCATGGTCGGCAATCTGCGATCCGTAGTCTGGATACTTACCAGCGCGAACGTTATCGAGAACCTTATTCCAGTCGCCGCCAGCGTCATTGAACGCCTGATTGATTGCGCGATTCTCAGATATCTTTTCTTGCTGGCCTTCGTTCACACGAATGACGGTGGATTCGCGCTTTGTGCTGGCAAGACCTTTCAGCGCAGCCTTTGAATCCTTGCGCACTTGCGGATCTGGATCGTGTTCTGCCATCCACGCAAGTTGCGCTTCGGTGACGTTAGGCGGTTCTTTGGTATCCTTGGGCGGAGCTGTAAACAGCACCTTACCGTTCTCATCAACAACCGTGGCCCCTGGCGGAACTATACTAGGTTTTGGAGTTTTGTCAGGCTTCTCTGGCTTGCTGAGAGTGTTCGCTACTTCTTTGCTGACCCAGTAAGTACCATCGGGATCAGGCCTCAACCACGGCAGATTCTCTTTGGCGTAGGCTGCGTCAATCTGAATCTGACCGTGACGCGGTTGCGCAAGCTCCTGTCTCTGTGCGGCAGTGGCTTCCCGCTGTTGGCGAAGCGTCTCCGTGTTCTCGCCGCGCGCTGCGATCTCCGATTCGGTGTTGCGGCGTACCAGTTCGTCCTGCTGCCGTTGCCGCTCAAGCTGCATCTGCTGTAGCGCTCGGTTGCGTCGTTGCACATCGGCTGACTGGAGCCCACGCATGATATCCACAGGCCCGCCGTAAGCGACGTTGGGCGTAGCCGCCGCGTCGATGCCGCTCTGGAGCATGTCGCCGATGCGTGACCGCAAGCCGCCCTGTTGCGGAGCGGGTGTAGGGGCCTGCTGTGGCGCTGGAGCTGGACCCGGTACTATCGGCGTTGGTGGTGTCCCGAAGCCCGGAATGCGCCCCGGCAGGAACGGCGGCGTCGTGGGTACCGGCTTCTTTGGAAGATTGCCGATCCCGCCATCGTAAGGCGAACCGCCCCCAGCCTCCTCAGGCGCTCCTTCGTCGCCCGCATCGCCAGCGTCACCAGAGTCGCCACCGCCGCCCATGCCCTGTTGAATGAGCGCCAGCAGCCACGGCGGTAGACCGCCCATCGAGTTTGATACTGGACCCATGGTTGGTTCCTTTAGCGGTTCAATCCTCGCAGCATGTTCGCAAAGTTGGGCTTGAGCGGATGGACTGCATGCGGTCGCCGTCCCGCACGCAATGGCGCGGATGGGCTAAGCGGCTTCGGGCGCGGCAGCTTCGGCAGCGCGGGAGTCGATATTGGCACAGACGAGGCCTCCGGCGGTAACGGATTGCCGGGAGCCGTGATTGCGCTCCGGTTCATATTGCGGAGTTTGCCAACCAGAGCGCCGAGATTCAGATTAGGTGTCATAGATCAACCAAACATCGCGGCCAATTGCATCATTTGCTGCATATTCATGCCGCCACCGCCACCACCGCCGCTGAAGTCGCCATTGCCGAGCGCTCCAGAAAAGTCGCCGCTACCGCTGGTTATGCCGGGATTAGTGCCGCCGCCAAACCCGCCGCCGAACCCGCCGCCGAACCCGCCAGAAAGCAGACCGCCTATTAACTTGCTGCCCCATCCAGCGTTCTGCGATTCGATCCCCAGACTGCGAAGGTAGTTCTGGACCGCTGCGTTGCTGTAGCCCAACCCGAGGCCACCTGCGCCCAAGCCAGCCTGTAGCTGCTGGCCGCCCTGCCCAGCGACGCCCGCTGCACCGATATTCTGCTGTCCCTGCCGGTAGGCGTTCTGCCCCTGACCTGCTTGGTACTGCTGATACAGCGCCGCCGGTCCGAGTAATTCCTCCTGGTTGCGCTGGTTCAACAGCCCGGTCTGGGTGTTATAGTCTTGCAACCCCAGCGCCCGCGAGCCGAGGGCATTCGCCATCCGTTGCTGGAGGTAGTTATTGGTCTGATCCGCCGTCCTGTTGCTGGCAGCGGTATTCTGTCCGAGCCGCGAGAGATCCAGCCCTTGACTGTTCTGGAGACTCCGCAGCAGTTCCGCACGGGATTGGTTACCGGCGTTCTGTGCGTAGTTCGCCGATAGCTGATTCTCGGTACCCTGAAGCTGGTTAGCGGTATTCAGCCGGTTCTGGCCCAAGCCAATGCCCGTGTTCAATTGCCCGATGCCGAGGTTGTTGGCCTGGGTGACGTAATCCTGGGTCGTGCGGCCCGCCGCTTCGTCCATCGCACGAGCACGATCGCGGTCCACGCCGCTCATCACGCCGGCCGCTTGCAGCGAGTTGGGATCTACGCCGGCGGCCCGGAGCCTGTCGGCAGTGGCTGCCGCTTGCGGCGCGAAGGAGCGCGATACCTGCGCCCGCTGGAGCTCGCCGCCCGGTTGCAACATCCTGAGCCGGTCCAGAGCCGTCTGGTACGTGCTCCCTGTCGCATTCGCAAGGCCGCCATAGGTCGAATTGGTATCGGTGAGCATCCGGCCATAATCGTTGTTCAGATTGTTGCCGATGGAGCCGTATGTACCTGCAATGCTCTTCTGAATGTCGCCGCTGGTGTTCTGATTGGCCGTACCCAGCCGCCCGAACGTGTCACCGATGTCGCCTTTCACCGCCTGGTCATTGCCGGTGATATTGCCGCCCATGGCATCGGTTGCATTGTTTAGCTGATCCGAAGTGCCCTGCGCTCCCCACGGGCTACCCGAGAAGTTGTTCCAGTTCGACTGGATCTGATTCAGGTTGTTCCAGCGATTATTGATGGCATCCTGGACACCCGGCATCACCTGGCGACCCATGTCCCAGTTGTTGTTGGGATCGCCAGCGACACCGCCGGTTCTGCTGAGATCCTGGTAGTAGCCGCTGGCCCAGTCGCTCAGCCCTTGGCCCTTATTCCAGGCGTTATTGGCGTTGTTGCCCCAGCCTTGTGACTGCTGGTTCTGCCAGTTCGCAATCGCCGGGATCTGGGTGCGGTCGGTTGTCCCGGTCTTGCCTAAACCAAAAAACTGCGAAAAGAAGCCCATGAGTTTGGCCCTATGGATTGCCTAGCGTCGTGACGGTCCCAGATGGACCCTTGCATTTCAACTTGTTGTCCGCCGAGTCAATGAAAATGTAGAATGTCGCCGCTGCTGGAGTTCCCGGTATGGCGATAGCGCTCAATCGAAAGGCTCCGTTTGAATCGAACCTTCCGAACTCTCCATTACCATTGCAGGCGAACTTGACCACACCGCCGGCGATATCCGCCATGAGCGTGACGCTTGATGTGGCATATAGGAAGGCGTCGTTTGCTGCGATGGCACCATAAGGAGTCGTGGCCGAAGAGAACACGCCGAATTGCCCAAGCCGACCAGCATCATTTAGCGCCCTAAAATTCGCTTGAGCAGCGGTGCCTGCGGTCTGGTTTTCGCAGAGGACAATAGTGTTTGTGTTCTGATTCTTCCGAAAGTGCCCCAGTTGAGTGGGCACGACTCCTACGCCCAATGAACTGTTGATGAACCCTGAACCGTTGAAGGCTAGTTGCGCAAGATTGCTGAGGTTTTTTCCTCCCGCATTCTGGTCCGCGATCCAGCCGTTGTCCAGGTAGTTCAAGAAATCGTTGAACCATTGGTATTTGATCCCCCACTTGCCGCCGCCCAGATTGCTCCAGTACGCGGCATTCGCGGTAACTTGATTGAGATCGGCCCAGAGTGCCATGCGCTAATTCACAGCCGCCAGTGCGTTCGGCGGAGTTTCGGCGGGGAGTTCCTCAAGTTCAAGAAATGCCTCCTCTTTAGTTGCGTCGAATCCCCATCTGGCAGATGAGAACGGCCTCGCATTTGCGCGTTCGCGCTCCATGTTGAGCACGTCCATAAGCGCCTCTTGCTCGACTTGTGCGATTTCGGAAGATCGCTTCGCCAGCGCGTCTCGCTTTTGGAGCAGCGCCAGCGTGTGTCTATCGATAGTTATTCTCATTGTTGTATTTGTTTTAGTGCCGCTTCGCCGATGTCTGGGTAGATGAAGAATATTACGTTCTTCAGGAGTTGGAAGCCGTGCGCAACCGCAGTAGGGGCATCGTTAGCAAGCAGGGCATCTACCGCGAGTTGGGCTTCTCCGCGAGCATCGTTCGTGCCCTTTCCGTCTAACAGCCACGTCTTAAAATTTGCCTTGTCGGTGTCGGATAGCGTTGGGAGCAATGGAATCGTAGAAACGCTGGCGAGTCTGGCTTTCTCAATTGCCTGAGCTGAGGCCTCCGCTCCGATAGTGGCTGCATCAAGTCCAGAATCCAGCAGTACGTTGAGCGCGTCGATTTGTGCTTTTGTCATTGTTTTCAGTCTTGTAGTACCCGGCAATTTGACTTTTGATACGACAGAGGCGCAAACTGCACTAGAAAGGCATGAAGATGATGAAATTGGCCGGTTTAATCGTTGTTCTGCTGTTTTGTTCTCAGGCTGGAGCGCAGGAAAGCTCCGGAGTGTCGCCTTCCGTACCTAAACCGCAGGTCACCGTGCTGCACCGCGATGCTTCAGTTTGCGCTGCCATCGCCAGCATCCATCCTTCCGAAGATTGCCAGCAGAACGTCGAGGTATACATTTATCGCCCGTTCCCCTTTGTGGAACTCTACGATGTCACGCTGACATACAAGGATCGGGACGGAGCGGTTCATGCGGATAGTCGGCTGGCCCGCAGATTCTTCCATGCCGGGTCTATTGTAGTGGTATTCGACCTGACCGACATCAGTATCATGTCCACGCTCGTCACGCCGTATATTCCATCCGGTAATTCCACGTTCATCGCAGCCGCTAGGTAATCAGGCCATGAGTTCGAAGTGCTGTTAGAAGATTGTTGAACCGCGTCGCCACATCGGTGACATCGGTCGTATTCCCAGGCCCGGTCTGCCTTCCAGTCACAACCTGAGTCAAATTGAATTGCAGGCTCGTAGCGTTCAGGATGGAACTAGTGCCAGCCTGTGTAAGGATTATGCTACCAGTAGCCGTCATGACTGCTTTGTTCGTGCCGCTATTAAAACCCGTGGTAATGTCGATCCCGCGAATCTGGGAAAACGTAATGCTTCCGCCGGTATCGGTGACTTTTAGGAAATTGGTCGAGTCAACATTTACCGTTACCGTGCCGCTCACAAGCGAGATCGTTCCCCCTGTGATTGACAGGTTCCCACTGGTATCGCATTGCAGAGGGGCGCTCGACGGACTCGCACCGCCGATTCTGCACTGCTTGGCCCACATCCCTACATAGCCTGTTCCAGCCGTGTCATCGCCCCAGAATCCGATATTGCCGCCCAAGGTATCGAACACCTTCATCTGGCTCACCATGCCAGAGCCGCCCACTTGGAGCTTGCCGGTAACGATAGTGTCGGCGTTGAGATTCTTTACCTTGAACACGCCTCCCGTGATTTGGAATTCGGAAGAGAAGGTCCCCGGATTGGCACGGGCCAGATCGCCGGTTCCGGTCGCCGATCCAGTCGTAAACGTCACCGATGGAGTAATGCCGTCCACTATCGAATTGCGGTTGCCATTGGTATCCTGCGATACCAGATAGGCGGTCCAAGAAACGGACGACGGCGGGTTTGGGATGTAGTATTCAAGTGGACTCAGCCGTCCCTTGGCGTATTCGTAGAACTTCCCATCATCGCGCTTCACCACTAGCCGAGCCCCACCAAAAGCCGGATCGGTCGGAGGCGTGAAAGAGACCGTCACGCGCGTGTCGGTGCCTCCTGCCGAATCCTGATACTGCCCGGTCGTCCAGACGACGCTAGTCGCGTTGGCCGCGTATTCCTGGGCCGAGGTTCCCAGTTGCCGCGTGATATTGAACGTCACAGCCGGCGTAACGCCAGGAATAATCGCGTTTCGATTGCCGTTGGTATCCCACGATGGAAACCAGATTTTGTACGCTGTCGTCCCGACGCGCACCGGGTATGGAGCGCTTGCAAACGTCGTGTCTGCCGGGGCCGAGACGTTGGCGATAGTCCGGCGGCCGCCCGTCGTTAGATTCTCCATCACTACGTCGAATCCGCCAAACTGCGAATAATACGGGTCGGTGGTCGGGAACGCATAAGTGACTTGGAATTCAAAGAACTGGTCGCCGGATACCTTTACTTCGATGTTCGGATTGGCCGTCCAGCCGGCAGGCAAGGAACCAGCCAGTGCGACATTCTGAATGCTCGGCGCAAACGTCGTGGGAGCCTGAGTCTTATTCGGATTACCGGACCCGTCCAGATATGGCTGAGCTACAAACTGGAAACTCGGGGAGGCCCCGGTAAAGCCAAACTGCACCGGGAAGTTCTGAACTTGCGCGGAGCCAGAAACAACGTATACGCGCCAATTCTCAGCCTGTTGTGGTGGAGGTACGCTAAAACTCAGCGTAAGATTGCCGGAATCATACGGGAAAAACTTGATTACTGCTGGATTGAATTTTGATTGAAGTGGAGTCGTGCCGTCAAGCGCCACTGTGCCATCGGTAACGAGCACTCCAGATCCGCTGGTATCGGGCGCGTCCAGATATACCCACACGCCGAAAAATGTTCCCAAAGGACTCGGAGGGGCAATGATGACGCCTATCTTTAGAAGGGGATTGCCTGCTCCATCCGTTGTGAATGCCTGCGTTACGGTAACAATTGAAGCATCGCCTGGAGGCGCTGGTCCGAGAGTGACTGATGAACCGCTGGCTATGGCGACGAATGCCCGTGTACTCTCCAGCCCTGTTGCTTGATTGAAACTTGTTACGAAGAACCGCGTGCCCGTGATGTTGTCGTTTACCGATAGCTGTCCAGCAGGGACTCGCCGCACCAAGTTGTTCTCAGTGTTGACATAGATGTTGTAGTGAGTGACTCCGCTAGGATCTTCTGGTTTTTCCCATACCAAGGCACCCGCGCTGATCCTGAGACCTCGCGGTGGTTTCGGCTTTTGCTGATTTATATGCGTTCGCCTAAATACGAGCCTCTGAAACGCGAGCGAATTCGCGTCAAGCGGCCCAAGGTACTGATCTAGGACATCCGGTTGCCGCGTCATACTCTGTTCACCGTATCCGACAGCGTGAAGCTGGCTTCGTGTATCGCACCGTAGAAGTTCTTCGCGAGATCGCCTTGCTGCGAGGGCGTAATGAAGTTCGCAAAACTGGCGTCATCGCTCGAATGGCCGCTCAGCTTGAACACAAGCTTAAACCAGAGCTTGTTGAAACCGGCAAACTTCACCAGGTAGTTCTGGTCGGTGGTGGACTGCGATCCCTTCTGGATGGTCGTCGTCTGCTTGTTCGCGCCGGTCACTTGCTGAAAATCGCCGTACCATTCCACCGCGACGGGCGACACCCCTAATTGCGTCGATGCGCCGGCATCCCCAGTCAGCGACATGAACGGCAATTCCTTCCTGCGTGTCGTATCTCCGAAGTTGCCCCAATTGCGGTCGTATTCTCCGTTGATATCAGCGGTCGTGAAGGATTGCCCGGTCGTGAACGTCTGGTCGGTCGTTGGGATTACTCCGGTATCGGGCTGCGTCTCATGGGTGTACACACCGCCGGTACAGACCAGAAAGTAACGCGTGCCATTACCGTCGAGCACCGTCGCGGCGCATGTAAATACCGGCTGCGTGGCGCTGTAGGCTTCTCCCGATCCGGGCGACTGCCCATCTCCCAGTGCAAAGTCATGGATGACCGACACGCCGTTATCCATCCAAATCTGATAACGGTCGATCTGCTCAACCGGGTCGAAGATCCAATCCGCGCATTTCACGTTCCCTGTGATGAGCGACTGGTAGCCCCGGCTCAGATATTGCAACTGAATCGAATACGGCGGCAGCATCACGATTTCGTTGTGCTGCGTCACCCAGCAGATCCCATATGGCGTCGAGATCACCGAGGCAGCGGACTTGCACCCGAAGTTCCGGCTGATCGTAATGTATTCGTGAATGCCATCCGCGACCTCTTGCAACAGAAAACACGACGACGGTGTGAGGACCAGCACCCGCACATTGTCTTGCGCCGGGATCACCGCAATAGGAGCATCCGCGGAAGGCGTGTACGCGATATTGGTCAACGGCCAGCACTGATTCGGATCCCCGACAACGTTCTGCCGGGCGGAATCGCTTGCGGCCTGCGACCACACTACCGCCGCGAGATCCTTCGTGGCCGGCACATAGCTGAAGTCTGAGCGCGTGCCAGAGCCGCCGGCCGCAAGCGATTCCG
>Ga0247667_1000065_pt1 | contig 68731 bp, 80 predicted proteins | sample CNK08_metaG_FD_183027 | JGI IMG/M metagenome (GOLD analysis project Ga0247667, IMG submission 183027) | Soil microbial communities from Purdue University Martell Research Forest, Indiana, United States - CNK08 | ecosystem: Environmental > Terrestrial > Soil > Temperate forest > Bulk soil... | reverse complement strand
TACTCGTGATGCGGACGTGTGAATGAGGAAAGGCGGATCGTGCGTTTCGTGGAAAAACCGAAGGACGAAACATTGCTGGATGACCTGAAAATCCAGGATCCACTCCTTTCACACGTCCGCATCACGAGTAGTGATGACCACTATCTCGCGTCGATGGGCATTTACGTCTTCAACCGGGACATTCTTCGCAAGGTATTGGACAATGATACGACGGACTTTGGCAAACACATTATTCCCGACGCCATCGGCCGTTATCGCGTCTCGGCCTACATCTTCCAGGGGTATTGGCAGGACGTGGGAACCATTCGTTCGTTCTTTGACGCGAACCTTGCCGTGTGCTCCTTGAAACCGTCGTTCAATTTCTTCGATCGCGACGCGCCCGTCTACACGCATGCGCGATTTCTGCCGGCGTCGAAAGTGGTGGAGAGCGACATTCGCACGGCGCTGATCGCGGATGGGTGCGTCATCCTGCGTTCCCGAATTGAGAACACGGTCATCGGTGTTCGCTCGTTCATTGGGGCCGACTGCGAATTGCGCGATACAATCATCATGGGGTGTGACTTTTATGAGACCCAGCATGAAATGCTCGAGGAAGATGCGATGGGCATTCCGCATATGAGCATTGGGCGCGGGTCAAGAATCGAGCGAGCCATCATCGACAAGAACGTCCATATCGGTGAAGGCGTGGTAATTACGGACAAAAGCAAGAGCCCGGATTTCGACGGCCCGAACTATTGCATTCGCGACGGAATCGTCATTATTCCCAAGAACGCCGTCATACCCGCGGGCACCCGAATTTGATCATGCCAGACAGGGTCAGAATTCTCAAAGAGAGGTGTTGACACATATTCGGATTCGGCTATAGTGCGTATCACCCGCTAGTTGGGGCGATAACGAAAAATAGTAAGGCAAGTTAACACGGCGTCGTAGAACCCGCCGACTGTTTCCTTGAAGAAGGGAAGATTAAGGAAACAGAAGGGGACGGGTTTTTACGTCTTTTTGTGTCTAGAGTGTTTTCGCCGGGGGATTTCAGGGTGCCTCTTGAAAAATGGATGTGCGAGACAATCTTGAAAAAATGCGGCCCACGTAGCTCAGTTGGTAGAGCACGTCCTTGGTAAGGACGAGGTCATCGGTTCAAACCCGATCGTGGGCTCCAGTATTATATGGTACCGGTGCCAGTTGGGAATTGAGCAGGACGAGTTCAGAGTAGATCATAAATTAGGTAAGCAGACAGGAGGAGACCATGGCCAAAGGAAAATTTGAACGCACAAAGCCGCATGCCAACGTCGGAACGATCGGTCACATCGACCATGGTAAGACCACGTTGACGGCAGCATTGCTCGCGGTGTTGAGCAAGACAGGCAAGGCTGAAATCAAGAGCTACGCAGACATCGCCAAGGGCGGTACGGTGCGGGATGAAACAAAGACCGTTACAATCGCCGCTGCACACGTCGAATACGAGAGCGAGAAGCGCCACTACGCGCACGTCGACTGTCCGGGCCACGCGGATTACGTCAAGAACATGATTACCGGTGCCGCGCAGATGGACGGCGCGATCCTCGTCGTTAGCGCTGCAGACGGTCCGATGCCGCAAACGCGTGAACACATTCTACTGGCCCGCCAGGTCGGCGTGCCCGCGATAGTCGTGGCGTTGAACAAGGTGGATCTTGTCGATGATGCGGAACTGCTGGATCTCGTCGAACTCGAAGTGCGTGAACTTCTCTCCGCGTATCAATTCCCGGGGGACAAAGTGCCGGTGGTTCGCGTCAGCGCTTCGAAAGCGTTGAATGGCGATGCCGAGGCCGAGAAACAGCTTTTGGAGCTGGTCAAGGCGGTTGATGATTTCATCCCGCAACCGACCCGCGAAATCGATAAGCCATTCCTGATGCCCGTTGAAGACGTGTTTTCGATCACGGGCCGCGGCACGGTGGCTACCGGTCGTGTCGAGCGCGGCACGGTCAAGGTCGGAGAAGAGGTTGAGATCGTCGGGTTGCGTGACACGGCGAAGACGGTTGTGACCGGCGTGGAAATGTTCCGCAAGATTCTGGACCAGGCGGAAGCGGGCGACAATGTCGGCCTGCTGCTGCGCGGCATTGAAAAGGAAGGCATCGAGCGCGGTCAAGTGCTGGCCAAGCCCGGTTCGATCAAGCCGCACAAGAAGTTTAAGGCGGAAGTGTACGTTCTCAGCAAGGAAGAGGGCGGTCGTCACACACCGTTCTTCAATGGCTATCGTCCGCAGTTCTACTTCCGCACCACGGACGTCACGGGTGTGGCGAAATTGCCGGCGGGTGTCGAAATGGTCATGCCGGGCGACAATGTCCAGATGGAAATCGAATTGATCACGCCGATTGCGATGGAGAAGACGATGCGCTTCGCCATTCGTGAGGGCGGCCGCACGGTCGGGGCCGGACGCGTGACCGAGATTGTGGAATAAGAACGAGGATTCAGGAGCTGACGCAAAATGCCGAGAGAGTTGATCACGATGGCCTGCACCGAGTGCAAGAGCCGCAACTACACGTCGACGCGGAACAAAAAGGCCCAGGGTTCCGAACGACTGGAGTTGCGCAAGTTTTGTCCCCGGTGCGGCAAGCACATCGCCCATCGCGAAACCAAATAGGCGTGGATGGAGGTTCGAGGCGGACGAGACCGCAGTACGGATACGCCAGTAGCTCAATTGGCAGAGCGACGGTCTCCAAAACCGTAGGTTGGGGGTTCAAGTCCCTCCTGGCGTGCCAGCTTCGATGAAATCAGGCTCGCGTCTTTGGAGGCGGGTTGGTCGGGTCACGGTGGCGTGGAGGCGGCAGAGAATAGTAACACATGACAAACCCATTTCTCAGAGTGCGGGACTTCCTGGTCGAGGTCACGGCCGAATTGAAGAAGTCGTCATGGCCGACGCGGAAAGAGCTAATCGATTCGACGCTGGTCGTGATCGTCACGGTGTTGATTTTGGGTGTATTTGTCGCGCTGGCGGATTTGGTGTTCCTAAGGGTTATCGCCTTCCTGACCAAGGCCTAACGAAAGAAACGAGATGGAATCCACGATAAAATCAGAATTTCAGTGGTTCGTGCTCCACACTCTCTCTGGCCAAGAGCAGAAGGTGAAGGACAGTATCGAAAAACGCATCAAAATCGAGGAAATGGCCGACTTGATTAAAGAGGTGCTGATCCCCACGGAGAAAGTGGCCGAAGTCAAGAAGGGCAAGAAGACGACCAGTACACGGAAGTTTTACCCAGGTTACATCCTGGTACATATGAAATTACTGGATGAAAAGAACCAGTTGCTCGACCGTCCGTGGTATTTCGTTCGCGAAACACCGGGGATCATTGGATTCATCGGCGGGGAGCGTCCGGTGCCGTTGAAACCGGATGAAGTTGATAGCATTTTGGCGCAGATTGAGGAGCGTCAGGAAAAGGTGGCCCCCAAGGTTGCCTTCGAGAAGGGTGAAACGGTCAAGGTGAACGATGGACCGTTTCAAAACTTCACGGGCGTGATCGACGAGATCGATCCCGACCGCGGTAAGTTGAAGATTTCAGTTTCAATTTTCGGGCGTTCGACACCGGTTGAGTTGGAGTACTGGCAGGTGGAACGCTCGTAGCGAGGGAATATGGCAGGCAAACCAATCACAGGCATGATCAAGTTGCAGATTCCGGCGGGGCAGGCAAACCCGGCGCCGCCCGTAGGCCCGGCGCTCGGTCAGCAGGGCGTGAATATCATGGAGTTCTGCAAACAGTTCAATGCGGCGACCCAGAAGATCGCGGGAACGATCGTTCCCGTCATCATTACCGTCTATAAGGACAAGACTTTCACATTCATTACCAAGTCGCCACCCGCCAGTGCGCTGTTGAAAAAAGCCGCGGGCATTGCGACGGCCAGCGCCGAGCCGAACCGCAATAAAGTCGGCAAGGTGACCCGCAAGCAGGTTCTGGAGATCGCGAAGGCCAAGATGGCGGATCTAAACTCGCGTAGCGAGGACGCCGCCTGTCGCGTGATCGCGGGGACTGCGCGCAGCATGGGCATCGACGTAGTGGACTAAGGCATTTCGAGGTTTCTATGGCAACACACGGCAAACGCTATAACGAGGCAGTCAAGCAGGTCGATTCGAAGCGCCATTATAAGATTGGCGAAGCGGTCGAGCTTCTCAAAAAATTGCCCAAGCCGAAATTTGACGAGACGATTGAACTGGCGTTCAAGTTGGGTGTCGATCCCAAGCAGAGTGACCAGATGGTTCGCGGAACCGTGGCGCTCCCGCATGGCAGCGGCAAGAAGGTCCGCGTCGTTGTTTTCGCGAAGGGTGCGGCGGCGCAGGCGGCCAAGGACGCTGGAGCGGACTTCGTGGGCATGGAAGATCTCGTCAAGAAGTGCCAGGAAGGTTGGACCGATTTTGATGTGGCGGTGGCGACCCCGGAAGCGATGCAGGAAGTTCGCAAGCTTGGCAAGGCCCTTGGCCCCAGAGGGCTGATGCCGAACCCGAAAACCGGGACCGTTACGGAAGACACGGCGAAAGCCGTCAAGGAAGTGAAAGCCGGCCGCGTGGAGTTCAAGATGGACAAGGCCGCCAACTTGCACGTCTCGTTTGGCAAGCTTTCCTTCGAAGACAAGGCGATTGAAGAGAATGCGAAGGCGGTTATCAATGCCGTCGTGCACGCAAAACCGCCTACCGCGAAGGGGCACTTCATCGAAACTTGCACGCTCTCGAGCACGATGAGCCCGGGAATTAGCATTGATCATCACGAGTTTTCGGCGAGCTTAAGCTGAGGTTAAAGACTTTCATGAGACCAGAGAAACAACTGATTGTTGAGGATTTGAAGAAACAGGTCGGTTCCTCGCCGTTCGTCATCTTGACCGAGTACAAGGGCATGACGGTAGCGCAGTTCGCTGAGTTGCGGAAGCGGCTGCGCGGCGCGAAGGCGGAGTATCACGTGGCGAAGAACACCATGCTGCGGCATGCGATGAAGGCCGCCGAATTACCGGAATTTAATGGGAACCTTGGCGGCATGACCGCGGTCGTTGTCGGGAATGAGAAGGCCGATATCGGTGCAGTGGCAAAGGTATTGAAACAGTTTGGCAAGGAATTTGAGAAACCGAAGTTTAAAGTTGGGTCACTTGGCAAGAAGGCGTTAAGCGTGGACGAGATTTCGGCTGTCGCCGATCTGCCTTCGTTGGACGTGTTGCGGGCGCAGTTGGTGGGCCTCTTGCAGACACCGGCGACCCGCATCGCGGTGGTGCTCGGCGCGCCCGCGAGTCAAATTGCGCGAGTGCTGAAGGCACACGCCGATAAACAGGGAGTCACGGCAGGCGCGGCTCCCGCGTAGTGGTTGAAACAAATGGTTCCTCGTCGCCCCGAAGGCTTTCGGGGGTAATGGCTCCGAAGCTTTGGAGCGCGACGATACCGAAAGGAAAGATAAGAACATGGCAGCAAATCTGGATCAAATTGTTGAACAACTGAGCGTCCTGACGGTCATTGAAGCCGCGGAGCTCTCGAAGAAGCTCGAAGAGAAATGGGGCGTTAGCGCAGCGGCTCCAGTCGCGGCGGCAGGCCCGGCGGGCGGCGGCGCAGCGGTTCCGGTGGCCGAAGCCAAGACGACTTTTGATGTCGTTCTCAAGGAAACGGGAGCGAACAAAATTGGCGTGATCAAGGAAGTGCGCGCGGTGACCAGCCTCGGCTTGAAGGAAGCCAAGGATTTGGTCGAGGGTGCACCGAAGACCGTCAAGGAAGGCGCCACAAAGGAAGAAGCCGAAGAGATCAAGAAGAAGCTCGAAGCGGCCGGCGCCAAGGTCGAGCTCAAGTAGTGTTGCATTCGTTGAAATTCGGGCGGGGACGCAGTTGGCACCGCGCCCTCATAAAACCGGTTGGCAAACAGCAGCAGTCAGAGGGCAGTAATGCCCGGGAAGTAAGCAATGGCTGAACGAAAATATTTCGGCAAGTTGGGCGACGTAATTGAGCCACCTCCGTTTATCGAGGCGCAGACGGATTCCTACGCGGAGTTCCTACAGTCCGACGCGACGACGACCCGTCGTAAGAACGTCGGCCTGCAGGCCGTTTTCAAGGAAGTGTTCCCGATTGAGAGCTATGACGGTCAGGCTACACTTGATTTCGTCGAGTACTCCATCGGTGAATCCAAGACCAACTGGTTGGATTGCCTGCGCGAGGGCATCAGTTACAGCGGCCCGTTGCACGTTACCTTTCGTCTCAAGGACACCAACGGCACGAAGGAAGAGAAGGTCTACATGGGCGAAATCCCGCTCATGTCACCGTCCGGCAGTTTCGTCATCAATGGCGCCGAGCGCGTTATCGTCAGCCAGTTGCACCGTTCACCCGGCATCTGTTTTGAATCATCCATCCATACCAGCGGCAAGGTGCTTTTCGGATTTCGTATTATTCCCGACCGCGGCTCGTGGCTGGAAGTCCAGTTTGACAGCAACGACTTGCTTAACATCTATCTCGACCGCCGTCATCGCCGCCGCAAGTTTTTGGCGACAACGTTCCTGCGCTCCCTCGGCTACAGCACCGACGAAGAGATCCTCAAGTTGTTCTACCAAATCGAGGACGTGAAGTTGAAGGACTTCACGAGCGGCGAGGAAACCACCAACAAGGTGCTCATCGCCGATGTGATGGATACCGAGAAACAACTCGTCGTGGGACGCGCGTTTGAGCCCCTCAGCAAGAGTGTCGCCCGCCAGTTGATCGATCTGGGGATCGACAAGGTGAAGGTTGTAGATATCTCGTCAGACGATGGTTGCATCATCAAGTGCCTTCGCAAGGACACCTGCAAGGACCAGGAGGAAGCGCTTAAGGATATTTACCGCCGCTTGCGTCCTGGTGATCCGCCGACGATTGCCAACGCCAACGCGCTGATCAAGCGCCTGTTCTTTGATGCGCGGCGCTACGACCTGGGTCGGGTTGGTCGGTACAAGATCAACCAGAAGCTCAATCGCAACGCCGACATGGAAAGCCGTGTCATGGAGAAGGAAGACTTGATTGAGGCGATCAAGTATCTTCTCAGCCTGCGCAAGGGCGAAGGTTCAGTGGACGACATCGACCATCTTGGCAGCCGCCGCTTGCGCACGGTGGGCGAACTTCTCGCCAATCAATGCCGTATTGGCTTGGCGCGTACCGAGCGTGTAGTTAAAGAGCGCATGACGCTGTTCGACGTCAATACCGACACGATGACACCGCAGCAGCTCATCAATCCGAAGGCGCTCTCAGCGGTCATTCGTGATTTCTTTGGTCGCAGCCAACTCAGCCAGTTCATGGATCAAACGAACCCGTTAAGCGAGCTGACACACAAACGCCGTCTCTCTGCCCTCGGGCCGGGCGGTCTATCGCGTGAGCGCGCGGGCTTTGAAGTCCGTGACGTTCACCCGTCGCATTACGGCCGCATTTGCCCGATTGAAACTCCTGAAGGTCCGAACATCGGTCTGATCAGCGCCATGAGTCTCTATGCGCGGATCAATGAATTCGGGTTCATCGAGACACCGTACCGCAAGGTCAAAGACGGGCGCGTATCGGATCAGGTGGATTATTTGACCGCCGACCAGGAAGAGAATTATGTAGTGGCCCAGGCCAACGCGCCGATTGATGGCAAGGGTCATTACACGGTGCCGAAGGTTTCCTGCCGCTATAAGGGTGACTTCATCGAAGTTGAGCCGGACCGCGTCCATTATATGGATGTGTCGCCGAAACAACTTGTTTCCGTTGCGGCGGGATTGATCCCGTTCCTCGAGCACGACGACGCGAACCGCGCGTTGATGGGTTCGAACATGCAGCGCCAGGCGGTGCCGTTGCTCCAAAGTGATTCGCCGCTGGTGGGAACCGGCTTGGAAGGCCGCATTGCGCGTGACTCCAAAGTCTGCATTGTTGCGGAAGAATCAGGTACGGTGGCCAGCGTGGACGCGCGACGGATCGTCGTCACGAAGAACGGTGAGATGCCCGAGGGTAAGCGAAAGCTTGCCACTGATCCTGAAAATCATCTGTGGGTATACGAACTGCGCAAGTTCATGCGTTCGAATGCCGGCACATGTTTTAACCAGAAGCCCATCGTCAAGTGTGGTGAGAAGATCAAGAAGGGGCAGGTTCTGGCCGACGGTCCCTGCTGTGAGGATGGCGAATTAGCGCTCGGACGTAACGTGCTCGTGGCCTTCATGCCCTGGTGCGGTTATAACTTTGAGGACGCCATTCTGGTCAACGAACGTCTTGTTAAAGACGACGTGTACACCTCGATTCACATCGACGAATTCGAGGCGGGTGCGCGCGATACGAAACTTGGCCCTGAAGAAATCACGCGGGATATCCCGAATGTCGGCGAAGAAGCGCTCAAGGATCTTGGCCACGATGGCGTGATCCGGATCGGCGCGGAAGTGAAACCCGGCGACATCCTTGTCGGCAAGATAACCCCGAAGGGCGAGACAGAACTCGCGCCCGAAGAGCGGTTGTTGCGCGCGATCTTCGGTGAGAAAGCGGCGGACGTCAAAGACACGTCGTTGCGTGTGCCCAGCGGCACCTACGGCATCGTCATGGACGTCAAGGTGTCCGCTCGCAAGGAGCTCAGTCGTCCGAACCTGACGCCGACCGAGATACGCCGCCAGAAGAAGCAAATTGAGGAAGAGCACAAGAAGAAATCCACCGAATTGCGCGAGGAACTCACCGAGAAGTTGAGCAACATTTTGCTCGGCGAGAAGATTCCGCTCGACGTGGTCAATGCGGAGACGGGCGAGATCATCATTCCGGCCAACCGGAAGATCACCAAGACGCTCCTGCGCAAGCTGGCTACGGTGTACGATCACATTGAGATCGATCCGTCACCGATCCGCATCAAGATTCGCGAGATCATCGGCGAGTTTGAGCATCGCTTTAGCGAACTCAACATGGAGCGCGATCGCCAACTCGACCGCATCGAGAGTGGTGAAGACGTCGATCCGGGAATTATCAAGCAGGTGAAGGTGTACATCGCCAGCAAGCGCAAGCTAAGCGTTGGCGACAAGATGGCTGGCCGTCATGGTAATAAAGGTGTCATTGCCAAAATCATGCCGGAAGAGAACATGCCATTCCTGGATGACGGTACACCGGTAGACATCGTGCTGAATCCGCTTGGTGTGCCGAGTCGTATGAATGTCGGCCAGGTGCTTGAGACGCACCTGGGAGTCGCCGCGCGGGCACTGGGTTTGAAGATCGCTTCACCCGTGTTCGACGGTGTGACCGAGAAGGAAATCCACGAGATGATCAACCAGGCCCGGAAGATCGACGGCTATGGGTGGGTGAAAGAAGACGGCAAATCGCGTCTCTATGATGGCCGTACCGGCGAACCGTTTGATCAGGAAGTTGTTGTCGGCTACATCTACATGCTGAAGCTGGGTCACCTGGTGGCGGACAAGATTCACGCCCGCGCCGTTGGCCCGTATTCGCTGGTCACACAGCAGCCGCTCGGTGGCAAGGCCCAGTATGGCGGCCAGCGCTTCGGCGAAATGGAAGTATGGGCGATGGAGGCCTATGGCTGCGCGTATGCGTTGCAGGAGTTGCTCACAGTTAAGAGCGACGACGTACAGGGCCGCACCCGCATCTACGAGTCCATCGTCAAGGGTGACAACACGCTCGAAGCGGGTACGCCCGAGTCGTTCAACGTGTTGATGAAGGAAATGCAGAGTCTATGCCTCGACGTTCGCGTCGGGAAGAACGGAGGCGAACACAAGTTATGATCGCAGCAAAGCCTGGAACCACATTACCCTCTGTCGCGCAAGCCACGGCGGCCGCGCGTGCCGCGCTCGGTTTGGAGAAGGCGGATACGTTCGACCAAGTTAGCATTGGTGTCGCGTCGCCGGATACGATTCGCTCCTGGTCGCACGGGGAAGTCAAAAACCCTGAAACGATCAACTACCGCACGTTCAAGCCTGAAAAAGGCGGTCTGTTTTGTGAGCGTATTTTCGGTCCGGTGCGCGATTGGGAGTGCAATTGCGGCAAATACAAGCGCATCAAGCATCGCGGCGTGATCTGCGATCGTTGCGGCGTCGAGGTGACGCTGGCGCGTGTGCGCCGCGAACGTATGGGCCACATCGAATTAGCCGTGCCGGTAAGCCACATTTGGTTTTTCAAGTGCATGCCGTCGCGTATGGGCCTGATGCTGGACATGACGGCTCGCGACCTCGAGCGCGTGCTCTACTATGAAGACTACATGGTGGTGGATCCGGGCAAGACACCGCTGAAGGACAAGCAATTGCTCACCGAAATGGAGTACCGCGAAGCCCGTGAGCAATACGCCGATGGGTTCGCCGCCAAAATGGGCGCCGAGGCCGTGAAAGAGTCCCTGGCGAAAATTGACCTTCGCAAGCTCGCCCACGAGTTGGAACATCAGCTTGATGCGACCAAGAGCAAACAGATCCGCAAGAAGATCGCCAAGCGGTTGAAACTCACGAAAGGGTTTCTCAACTCGAAGATGCGTCCGGAATGGATGATCCTCGAAGTGTTGCCGGTGATTCCGCCGGATCTCCGTCCGCTGGTTCCGCTGGAAGGCGGACGTTTCGCCACCAGCGATCTGAACGATTTGTATCGCCGCGTTATCAATCGTAACAACCGCCTCAAGAACCTGCTGCAATTGCGCACACCCGACGTGATCATTCGCAACGAAAAGCGCATGTTGCAGGAAGCAGTGGACGCATTGCTCGACAACGGTCGCCACGGTCGGCCGGTTACGGGCGCGGGCAGCCGCTCGCTGAAGTCGCTGGCCGACATGCTCAAGGGCAAGCAGGGCCGTTTCCGCCAGAATTTGCTCGGCAAGCGCGTCGACTATTCGGGTCGATCGGTGATCGTCATCGGCCCCGAATTGAAGTTGAACCAATGCGGGCTGCCGAAGAAGATGGCGCTGGTGCTGTTCGAGCCGTTCATCATTCGTCGTTTGCGAGAAATGGGTTTGGTTCACACGATTCGTTCCGCGAAAAAACTCATTGAACGCCAGTCTCCCGAGGTCTGGGACATTCTCGAAGAAGTCAGCAAAGGACACCCCGTGTTGCTCAATCGGGCTCCCACATTGCATCGGTTATCCATCCAGGCATTCGAGCCACAACTCATCGAAGGCGATGCCATCCGTATTCACCCGCTGGTTTGTACCGCCTATAACGCGGATTTCGACGGCGACCAGATGGCCGTGCATGTGCCGCTGTCCGTCGAGGCGCAGATGGAAGCGCGGCTGCTCATGCTTGCGCCGAACAACATCTTTTCGCCTTCAAGCGGCAAGCCGATCACGACGCCGACGCAGGACATCGCCCTGGGGGTCTACTACCTCACGCACGGCGGCAAGAAGGATCGCGGCGGCGACGCCAAACGCCAAAAGTTGTTCTCAGATGCACAAGAGGTGTTCTTCTGCCATGACGAACGCGATGTGAAGATTCACGAGCACATACGCTTGAAGAATCCGGATTACGGCCGCCAAACGGTCTATGGCGATGCTGTGTCGAAGGTCATCGAGACGACAGTAGGGCGAGTGCTTTTTAACGAAATCTGGCCACCGGAACTTGGTTTCATTAACCGCTCGACCAACAAGTCGTCATTGGGCGAGATCATCTGGCAGTGCTACCGCACCGCGGGTCACCCAAAAACGGTCGAGGTCCTGGACAAGCTCAAGGCTCTCGGTTTTGAACACGCCACCCTGGCGGGAGTCTCCATCGGTATCGAAGACATGATCGTACCGAAGGAAAAGACGGTGGTGATCGAAGACGCGCTCAAGGACGTGGCCGATGTTGAGAAGCAATATCGCCGCGGCATCATTACGGACGGTGAACGCTACAACAAGATCATTGATATCTGGACGCACGCGACCGACAAGATTTCCAACATCATGTATGCCGCGATGGAACACAACGAAGGCCGCGCGGAGCTGAACCCGGTTTTCATGATGGTGGATAGCAAGGCCCGTGGCTCGCGCCAGCAGATTCGTCAGCTCGCGGGCATGCGTGGATTGATGGCCAAGCCGTCGGGTGAAATCATTGAACGACCGATCCTGTCGAATTTCCGTGAGGGGTTGAGCGTTCTGGAGTATTTCATTTCGACACACGGCGCGCGCAAGGGATTAGCGGACACCGCTCTTAAGACAGCCGACTCCGGCTATCTGACTCGCAAGCTCGTAGATGTGGCGCAGGATGTCATTGTTCTCGAAGAGGACTGTGGCACCGTCAACGGCATTTGGGTAAAGCCAATCTTTGAAGGTGAAGACGAAGTGGTCAGGTTGAGCGAGCGCATCATCGGCCGCATCGCGGCAGAAGACATCAGCGATCCCATCAGCAAGAAGAAGATCGTCAAGGCCAACACCGAAATTGACGAAGCCGCCGCGGAAGCGATCAATAAACTCGGTATTGAACGGATCAAGATTCGCTCGGTGCTCACGTGCGAATCGCGCCGTGGAGTGTGCGGGATGTGTTACGGACGTAATCTCGCCACCAGCAAGATGGTGAAGCTGGGTCAGGCGATCGGTATCATTGCCGCGCAGTCGATTGGCGAGCCCGGCACACAACTCACGATGCGCACATTCCACATTGGCGGCACTGCCAGCCAGGTCTTCAAACAGCCGCAAATCAAGGCTAAAAATGACGGTGTCCTTCACTACCAGGAAGTTCGCGCGGTCCAACGCGCAGAAGGTAATTGGGTCGTGCTGAATAAGAATGGCCAGGTCGTTGTCAGCAATGACGAAGGCCGCGAATTGGAGCGTTACTCAGTGGTTGTCGGGGCCGAGATTGCTGCCGCCGACGGTGGTCGTGTGAAGAAGGGCGACGTGTTCGTCCAGTGGGACCCGTACAATGTGCCGGTGCTTTCCGAAGTGGCTGGTACGGTCAAGTTCCACGATTTAATCGAGGGCATCACGGTCAAGCGTGAGCTCGACGAAGCGACGGGCCTGATGGGCACGGTTGTCATCGAGCACAAGGAAGACCTGCACCCGCAGGTGAATCTGGTGAACGCGGCCGACGAGGTGGTTGCCTTCTATGCGATTCCTGCAGGAGCCCATATCGTCGTCGAGGAAGGTAGCCGGATGGAGCCAGGGGCGCTTGTCGCGAAAACGCCACGAAAGGTTTTCAAGACGAAGGATATCACGGGTGGTCTGCCGCGTGTCGCGGAATTGTTCGAAGCCCGTCGGCCGAAGGACGCGGCTGAAATTGCCAAGATCGACGGCGTTGTCGATTTCGCCGGTACTGTTCGAGGCAAGCGTCGTATTATCGTGAAGGATCCCAAGACAGGCGCGGAAGAGGAGCATCTCATACCGCACTCGAAACACATCATCGTCTTCCGGGGCGACACGGTAAAGAAAGGCCAACAACTAACGGAAGGCCCGGTTGTACCACACGAAATACTTGAGGTTTGTGGTCCGCAGGACTTGCAAGAGTATCTCGTGAACGACGTGCAGGAAGTCTACCGTCTGCAGGGTGTGGAGATTAACGACAAGCACATCGAGATCATCGTCCGCCAGATGTTGCGCAAGGTGCGGATTGTGGATCCCGGAGACACGCGTTTTCTCTGGGGCGATCAGATCGACAAGGTAACGTTTGAAGAGGAGAACAAGCGCGTTGCGGAAGCGGGCGGCAAGCCGGCGGAAGCGCAGCCCGTTCTCCTCGGCATTACCAAGGCCTCGCTGGAGACCGAGTCGTTTATCAGCGCGGCATCGTTCCAGGACACCACGCGCGTGCTGACGGAAGCAGCGACGCTCGGACGAGTCGATCATCTGCGCGGCTTCAAGGAAAACGTGATCATGGGTCATCTTATCCCCGCAGGCACCGGATTCGGGGCGCTTCGCGGTGTGAAGTTGGTCCCACTGGCCGAGCCGGTGGAACAACCACGCGAGGAGAAACTCGAGCCTCAACCCGAGGAGGCAGTGATCTAAGGTAGGCTGCTCAAAAGGTCTTGCGTTGCACCGGAGCGTGTGTTACTTTTCGCGCTCCTTTGGAGCCACTAGGGAAGTGGCGTTTAACGGATTAACGAATGCCAACAATCAATCAGCTTGTTCGAAAGGGTCGCCGCCAGTTGAAGGCGAAGTCCAAAGCGCCGGCGCTTGGCAAATGTCCACAACGTCGTGGGGTTTGCTTGCAGGTGATGACGCGAACGCCGAAGAAACCGAATTCGGCCCTGCGCAAAGTTGCCAAGGTGCGCCTGACCAACGGCATCGAGGTGATCGCGTACATCCCCGATGAGGGACATAATCTGCAGGAGCACTCGATAGTGCTCGTGCGCGGTGGACGTGTAAAGGATTTGCCGGGTGTTCGTTACCATATCGTCCGCGGGACACTGGACGCGATGGGGGTGGAGAAGCGACGCCGCAGCCGCAGCAAGTATGGTGTCAAACGTCCGAAGGACAGCGGCGCGAAGAAGGACACGGGCGCGAAAGCCGCCTGAGGATTTGAGATAATTCAAGTATGCGCAGACGAAGAGCAGAGCGACGACCGAGAATTAAGGACGTGCGGTTCAACAGCGAAACCGTCACACGACTGATCACCTGCATCATGCAGAGTGGAAAGAAGTCGGTGGCGGAGCGTATTGTGTATGGCGCATTCGACCGCATCGCGGAAAAGGCGAAGGAAAAGAGTCCGCTGGACGTGTTGCAGACGGCGCTGGAGAACGTAAAGCCGAGGTTGGAGGTCAAGTCCCGGCGCGTCGGTGGAGCGAACTACCAGGTGCCGGTCGAGGTTTCGTCCGATCGTCAGGAAGCGCTGGCGATGCGATGGATGATCCAATACGCCAGTGCGCGCAAGGGCACGGCAATGATGGATGCCCTGGCTGCCGAGATTCTGGATGCGTCAAACAATACGGGCGCATCCGTCAAGAAGCGTGAGGACACGCACAAGATGGCACAGGCCAATCGTGCGTTTGCGCATTACCGCTGGTAGTCCGAAGGTGAATTCACCCGTCTGGACGAGCCACGGTTATGCTTTCGTGAAATTTGGTGAAACAACAAACAGTAGCACTTAGAAAATGCAGGCCGTGTTAGAACAACCGAAACAGCCGGGCCCGGAACAGTCGAGATCGTCCACGGACAGACTGGTGCCGTTGGAGCGCACCCGAAACATTGGGATTTGCGCGCACATCGACGCCGGTAAGACCACGACCACCGAGCGGATACTTTTCTACACAGGGAAGGTCTACAAGGTCGGCGAGGTCCACGAGGGCACAACGACCATGGACTGGATGGAGCAGGAGCGCGAGCGTGGCATCACGATCACGAGCGCCGCGACGACCTGCTTTTGGCGCGAGCATCGCGTCAATATCATTGATACGCCCGGGCATGTGGACTTCACCGTCGAGGTTGAACGCAGCCTGCGTGTACTTGACGGTGCCTGCGCTGTTTTCTGCGCGGTCGGGGGTGTGGAGCCCCAGTCCGAAACAGTTTGGCGACAAGCCAACAAGTACAAGGTTCCGCGCGTCGCCTTTGTCAATAAAATGGACCGTACCGGCGCGGACTTCGAAGCGGCCGTGGCGCAGATGCGCGAGCGTCTCGCAGCCAATGCCGTGCCGATCCAAATTCCGATTGGCAAGGAAGCGGACTTCAAAGGTGTCGTCGATATCGTCAAGATGAAGGCCGTCCTTTGGTCGGGTGAGGAACTCGGGGCAGAATTTGAGGTAGTCGATATTCCTGCCGATTTGAAAGTGGCTGCCGACGCGGCGCATGTGAAGCTCGTCGAAGCGGTTGCCGAGAAGGATGAGGAGTTGATGCACCTCTACCTCGAAGGCAAAGAGATCAATCAGGAACAACTGCAAGCCGGTATTCGACGGCTTACGATCAAGAACGAACTGGTGCCTGTGATTTGTGGCGCGGCGTTTAAGAACAAGGGTGTGCAGCCGTTGCTCGATGCGGTTGTCGATTACCTTCCGTCTCCGCTCGATATTCCGGAGATTGTTGGAACGAACCCGGATAGCAAACAGCCTGAGACTCGTTCGGCAAATGATAATGGCGCGTTCTGCGCGCTGGCCTTTAAGATTTGGACTGATCCGTACGCGGGCCGACTGATTTTCTTCCGGGTTTATTCGGGCAAAGTCACCAAAGGCATGACGGTCTATAACCCGCGTAACAACAAACGCGAGCGCATCGGTCGCCTGCTCGAGATGCACGCCAATCATCGGCAGGAAATCGACGTGTGTTACTCCGGAGACATCGGCGCGCTCGTTGGCCTAAAGAACGTCACGACGGGCGACACGGTTTCGGACGATGATCATCCGATCTTGCTCGAGTCGATCACGTTCCCTGAGCCCGTCATTTCCATGGCCATTGAGCCGAATACGAAGGCTGACCGCGACAAAATGTCCACCGCGTTACAACGCCTCGCCGAAGAAGATCCGACTTTCCGTCTCACCACCGACCACGAGACTGGCCAGACCATCATTTCCGGGATGGGTGAGTTGCACCTGGACATCATCAAGGATCGTATGTTCCGCGAGTTCAACGTTGGCGCGACCGCGGGCAAACCGCAAGTCGCCTATCGCGAAACAATCACCAAGGCCGCCGAGGCCGAGGGCAAGTTTATCCGTCAATCGGGCGGCCGCGGTCAGTACGGCCATGCGGTTGTTACCGTCGAACCGGGCGAAAAGGGCAGCGGCATCGTAGTCGAGGACGAGGTCGTCGGCGGCGCGATCCCGAGGGAATATATTGGCGCGGTCGAAGATGGTATTATCGAAGCCGCGCAAACCGGCGTGTTGGGCGGTTACCCGATGGTGGATATTAAGATTCAGATTATCGACGGTACCTACCACGAGGTGGACAGTTCGGAAATTGCGTTTAAGATGGCCGGCAGTTTCGCTTTCAAGGAAGCAGCTCGTAAGGCGGGCGCGATCATGCTGGAGCCGATCATGGACGTGGAAGCCATTACACCCGAGGAGCACATGGGCGATGTCGTCGGCGACCTGAATAGCCGCCGGGGCAAGATCAGCCATATCGAGTCGCGCGCGAGTTCTACAATCGTGCATGCAACCGTGCCTCTGGCGGAAATGTTCGGCTACGCCACGGCGTTACGCTCCTTGAGCAAAGGGCGGGCGAGCTACTCGATGGAGCCGGCGGCGTTTGAGAAGGTGCCGGAGAATATTCTGGCCGCAATTTTAGATAAGAACAGCGGCGGCAACCCAAGGGCGGGACAGCAGAAGAAATGAACAACCAGCGCATACGAATCCGCCTCAAAGGCTACGACCACCGGTTGCTCGACCAATCGGCGCATGACATCGTGGAAACAGCCAAACGCACCGGTGCGAAAGTTGCCGGGCCAATTCCGTTACCGACCGACATCTGGCGCCATACCGTGAACCGTTCACCGCACGCCGACAAGAAGTCGATGGAATCGTTTGAGATGCGGACGCACAAGCGGTTGTTGGATATCATTGACCCGACGGCCAAGACGGTTGACGAGTTGAAAAAACTGAACCTGCCTGCGGGCGTGGACATTACGATCAAGATTTAGTCATGGAACTTCTCGGCAAAAAACTTGGTATGGCGCAGTTGTTCGACGCGAACGGCAACTTTATCGGCGTTACCGTCATCGAAGTCGGTCCCTGCACGGTGTTGCAGAAGAAGACACCGGAAAACGACGGTTACCATGCGGTGCAGATCGGTCTGGGCACCCGCAAGGAAAAGAACGCTGGCAAGGCACTCATCGGCCACTGCAAAAAGGCCAACACAGCACCAGCCCGATTTATCCGCGAGTATCGCACGGAAGAGCCCGTGCAGTTCAATGTTGGCGATCAGATCACGGTGAAGGAATTTCAGCCCGGCCAATACGTGGATGTGATTGGCACCGGTAAAGGTAAAGGATTTCAGGGCGTTGTGCGCCGGCACAAATTTGCGGGCGGTGACATGACGCACGGGGCGAAAGGGTGGCATCGCCGCGGTGGCGCGATCGGTCAGCGTTTGTTCCCTGGCCGCGTCTTCAAGAACATGCGGATGCCTGGCCACATGGGTGACCGCCGCGTCACGACACAGAATTTGCGCGTGGTGCAGGTGCGTGAGGTGGAAAATCTTCTATTCATCGAGGGTGCGGTCCCGGGTGCGACGGGTGCGTTTGTGGTCATCCGCCACGCCTTGAAGAAAACCAAGCCGGTAGCGAAGGCGGCGAAATGAAGCTGCCTGTTCTTAACGTTTCCGGCCAGGCCAAGGGCGAAGTCGAGTTCGCCGACGAATTGCTTATCAAGAACGGCAAGGGCACGCAGGCAGTGCACGACACGGTCACGGCTTACATGGCGAACCAACGTCTTGGCACGGCGAGCACCAAACAGATCAGCGAGGTGCACGGCAGCGGCAAGAAGCCGTGGAAGCAAAAAGGAACTGGCCGCGCGCGTGCGGGATCATTTGCCTCGCCGTTGTGGCGTGGTGGTGGTGTGGTGTTCGGGCCGAAACCGCGCGACTACACGATCAACGTGCCGAAGAAGGTGAAGGCGCTGGCGTTTCGCAAGGCGCTCAGTGAGCGCTTGCTTGCCGGCGACGTAGTCGTGATCGATGAGTTGAACCTGGCGAGTCACAAAACAAAAGACCTGGCGGGCATCGTAACGGCGCTGGGCGGCAAGAACAAGCCAACGCTCGTCGTCACGGAACAGGTAGACAAGAATTTGAAGCTGGCGGCGCGGAATCTCCCGAATGTGCAGGTCGAACCGGTGGGTTCCGTCAACGTATACGAACTGTTACGTTTCGACAAAATCGTGACCACGAAAGCCGCTCTCGAGAAGTTGGGCGCCCGACTGGGATAGGACGAATGAAGGATCCCTACACAGTGGTCAAGACCGTGCGCGTCACCGAAAAGGGCACGGCACAGATTGAGAAATTGAACCAGTACCAGATTGTTGTCGACAAGCACGCGAACAAAGTCGACGTGAAGCGCGCAGTCGAGCAATTGTTCAAGGTCAAGGTGCTTCACGTGAACACGATGCACGTACGCGGCAAGGCGCGACGCGAACGGACGGCCCAGTATGGCCGCACACCCAGTTGGAAAAAGGCGGTTGTCACCCTCAAAGAGGGCGATAAGATTGAATTGGCATAGCGATTTATGGGACTCAAGACTTTTAGGCCGTTGACGCCGTCACTGCGCGGGACTGTGCTTTCCGATTTCTCGGAGATCACGAAGCATACGCCTGAGAAAAAGCTTACGGTGGCACGCCGACGGACGGGTGGACGCAACAATCACGGGCGCATGACGTCCCGCGGTATCGGCGGTGGCCATAAGCAACGCTATCGTATTATCGATTTCAAGCGCGACAAGATCGGGATGGTGGCAGTTGTGGAAGGGATTGAGTACGATCCCAATCGTTCCGCACGCATTGCGTTGCTGAAGTACGCCGACGGCGAGAAGCGGTACATCATCGCGCCCCTCGGGTTGCAGGTTGGCGCGAAGTTGATGAGCGGCCCTGACGTGGAATTGTCCCTGGGCAATGCGTTGCCGTTGAAAAAGATCATCCCTGGCATGCCGATCCACAACATTGAGTTGCATCGCGGTCATGGCGCACAGATTTGCCGCAGTGCGGGGATGGCGGCCCAGGTCACGGCCAGCGAAGGTGATTACGTGACCGTTAAAATGCCGTCGGGTGAGCTGCGTCTGATTAACCGTGAGTGCTATTGCACGATCGGGCAGATTGGCAACACCGATCACATTAATATCATGCTGGGCAAGGCCGGTCGCAACCGCTGGCTGGGGCGCCGCGGCATTTCGCGAGGCATGGCGCGCAACCCGGTGGATCATCCGATGGGCGGCGGCCAGGGTAAGAGCAAGGGTGGTGGCGGTTGGCATCATCCGGTGTCGCCGTGGGGCAAGCTAGCCAAGGGCGGCAAGTCGCGGCGGAAGAAAAAGTATTCAAATGGGTTAATTTTAGAGAGAAGGAAGAAATAAATGGGACGTTCGCTTAAAAAGGGCCCGTTTGTTGACGATCATTTGTTGAAGAAGGTCGAGGCGCTGAGGGCGGGGGAGAAAAAACCAATCAAAACCTGGTCGCGCCGCTCGATGATCATTCCTGAGTTCGTCGGCCAGACATTTTTGGTTCACAATGGGCGGCAGCACACACCGGTGTTCGTGACGGAGAACATGGTTGGCCATCGCTTGGGAGAATTCTCGCCGACCCGCACATTCAAGGCGCATGGCGCCCATACTGAAAAGGCGGTCGCGAAGTAACGCGGCCGGGAATGCGTGGTGCCTGCGTCTGGCACGGTAACGAGAGTTTGTACGGTTTGTTTGTTCTTTGCAGCAACAGGATTGCGGGCGGCCGAAGAAGCGCGGGCGCCGATGACCGCCGCGGATGAGTTGCGCGTGGTAGTTGCAGCGTTGGCCAGTGATAATCAACGGCTTAAGACAGAGCTCGAGCAACGCGAGACGATCATTCGCCTGCTTAGCGAGAACCTGGCCATCGCCCGGACGGAGAGCGAGTTGTTCCAGAGGAAATGGAATGATGCGCAGCTTCGGGCGCAGACGCTCGGCGTCAACTTTGCCGATGAGACGGCGACGCAGGGGCAGCGCCAACTCGTGGAAAGCGTGCGCGCGTTGTATCTCGCGGAAGCGGAGCGGCAACGCCTCATCGAGCAACTGCAGCGATTGCTCGACGCCATCCAGAAGCAAGGGGATGTGCCGGGTGAACTGGCGCGGACGAAAACGCTGTTGACGATGACCGAGCCTCCTGCCTCTGTTCAGACAGGGAAAACGGTTGCGGCTGGGAAACAGGCCGGTGGGACGCTTGAATCGGCAGCGGTTCTGGATGTGAATCCGAACCTGCGGCTCGTGGTATTGAATATCGGGCTACTGCAAGGCGCGCGCGTCGGGATGCCGATGGTGGTGTTGCGCGGCGATCACGTCGTGGCTGAATTAGAAATCGTGGAAGTGCGCAGGCGAATTTGCGGCGCGCTGGTCGAACGGATGGAAAAGAAAGTCACTCTCAAGACGGGAGACGTCGCACGGGTGACCAAGAGTTCGTGAATGTGATTTTATGGATGTAAGAGCGATAACAAGATATGCGCGCATGAGCCCGTCGAAAGTCGGCGAGGTGACGCGTTTGATCCAGGGCTTGAGCGCCTCCAGCGCGCTGGAAGTGTTGCGGGTCATTCCGCGCAAGTCGGCGCGGATGATTGAAAAGACATTGAAGTCGGCGATCGCCAACGCGACCGACCCCAACAGCCACAAGCTCGATCCGGCGTCGCTGCGGGTAAAAGAAGCTGTTGCGAACGAAGGGCCGCGCCTCAAGCGCTGGCAGCCGAAGGCACGTGGCAGCGCAGGTCCGATCATCAAACGGACGGCGCACATCCAGATCATATTGACGGACGGACAATAATCTATGGGACAAAAAACGAATCCAATTGGTTTTCGCGTGGCGGTCACGAAGGACTGGCTGTCCAAGTGGTACGCGGATAAGAAGGATTACGCGCCACTGTTGCTCGAAGACATCAAGATTCGCGATATTGTGAAAAAGAGGCTGGCATCGGCCGCGGTCCCGAAGATCGCCATTGAACGGTATGCCAACCGAGCGCGTATTACGATTTCAACCGCGCGTCCTGGGATCGTAATCGGGCGCAAAGGTGCGGAGATCGACAAACTCAAGGAAGAGTTGGCCGCGCTCACGGGCAAAGAGATTTATGTAGATATCCTGGAAGTGAAAACGCCCGAGACCGACGCGCAATTGGTGGCGGAGAACATCGCTCTTCAATTGGAGCGCCGCATCAGCTTCCGGCGGGCGATGAAGAAGTCCGTGCAGACAGCGATGGATTTCGGCGCGCAGGGAATCAAGGTCGCCTGTGGCGGTCGGCTTGGTGGCGCGGAACTGGCGCGGCACGAGAAGTATCGCGTCGGCAAGATTCCGCTGCATACGTTGCGCGCGGATATTGATTACGGCTTCGCGGAGGCCCAGACGGTGTACGGGAAGATTGGCGTAAAGGTTTGGATCTGCAAAGGCGAGCGTCCCTTACGGGCGGCGCAGCAGCCCCAGGTCACGCCGGTGCCGGTCGGACCTGTTCCGGCGGCCTAGTGCCAGGCAGAAGTAATAGAGGAATTTCGAAAACATGGCAATGATGCCCAAGAGAGTGAAGTATCGGAAAGCCCAACGCGGCAGCCGCACGGGGACGGCCTGGCGTGGCGCCACGGTGGCGTTTGGCGAATACGGCTTGCAGTCGTTGGCTCGCGCGTGGGTGACCACGACGCAGCTCGAAGCCTGCCGCGTTGCGCTGTCTCGCAATATGAAGCGCCGCGGAAAATTGTGGATCCGCGTGTTCCCGGATAAGCCGATTACCAAGCGGCCGCCCGAAACGCGTATGGGCAAGGGTAAAGGACCGCCCGAGACATGGGTGGCCGTTGTGCGGCCGGGAAATGTGTTATTTGAACTGGGTGGTGTAACGGAAGTGCTTGCGCGCGAGTCGTTTCGGCTGGCGGCCTCCAAATTGCCGATTCCGACGCGATTTGTTAGCAGACGGTAGTTAGCGATATGAAAGCAAAAGAAATCCGTGAGTTGACAGATGCAGAGGCACAAGCCAAACTACGTGACCTTCGGCAGGAGTTGTTCAACCTGCGGCTTCAGCAACAGACCGCGAGGCTAGAGCGTCCGAGTCGTATTCGCGAAGTGCGGCGCGACATGGCGCGGATTGAAACCATTTTGAGGGAGCGACAACTCCCGGCTGCTGCGGCAGCGGTAAAGTAAAGACCCAGGCCGACGGAAAGATTTCGGATTCACATGACGGACCAAGCGACAATCGAAAGCAAGAAGCGGGAGTTGGTGGGTGAAGTCATCAGCGACAAGATGGATAAGACTATCGTCGTCGAGGTGGCGCGCCGCGTCCGCCATCCGCGGTATCAGAAGGTCATGATGCTGTACAAGAAGTTCTACGCGCACGACGAAAAGAGCGAAGCGGGCGTGGGTGACAAGGTGCGCATCGTGGAATCCCGGCCCCTGAGCAAACTGAAGCGGTGGCGGCTGGTGCAGGTCCTGGAAAAGGCGACGGGGATCGAGAAGGTCGAAGTATGATTCAGATTCGCACACATCTCGATGTCGCGGATAACACCGGCGCGCGCGTGGCATGGGCGATTGGCGTTCTCGGACACCAGAAACGTTACGCACGGATTGGCGATGTCATTAAAGCGCATGTGAAGGAAGCCGCGCCGGACGGAACCGTGAAGAAGGGCGAAGTTGTAACGTGTGTGGTTGTTCGTACACGGTCACCCTTGCGCCGGGCCGATGGTTCCTATGTGCGTTTCGACAACAACGCCGTGGTGATCATTGACGATCAGCACAACCCAAAGGGCACGCGTATTTTTGGTCCGGTGGCGCGTGAGTTGCGCGACAAGAATTTCACCAAGATCATTTCTCTCGCCCCCGAGGTACTGTAGGTCATGAAGAATTTGCACGTCAAAAGAGACGACATGGTGGTGGTGATCGCTGGTGAGGATCGCGGAAAAATCGGCAAAGTGCTGGCTACATTTCCGGCGAAGAACCGCGTTTTGGTCGAGGGGATTAACGTAATCAAGAAGGCGTTGCGAAAGAGCCAGGACAATCCCAAGGGCGGAATTGTTACCAAAGAAGCGCCGATTCAGATTTCCAAGGTGATGAAACAGGAGCGGTACGAGGCGCGCCGCAAGAAGCATGGCGTGGCCCCGGCAACCGCAGAGGCGTAAACATGGTCCAACTCTACGAATTTTATAAGAAAGATGTTGTCGAGCAGCTACTCAAGGGTGGCCGCTACACCAACCGGATGCAGGTTCCGAAGGTCGAGAAAGTTGTGATCAACATGGGCGTCAACGCCAATCACGACAAGGACGTAATCAATGAGGCCCAGCAGGAATTGGCCACGATCACCGGCCAGAAGGCCCTGGTCACCAAGGCCAAGAAGAGCATCTCGAATTTCAAAGTACGCGAGGGCATGCCTGTCGGTGCGAAGGTGACTTTGCGTGGGCAGCGTATGTACGAATTTCTGGAGCGGTTTTTCAATGCTGCGTTGCCGCGCATTCGCGATTTTCGAGGTATGAATCCGCGGGGGTTCGACGGCCGCGGCAGCTATACCATGGGCGTGAAGGACCAAACGATTTTTCCCGAGGTCGAGCTGGACAAGATCAAGCACAACTTGGGTATGGACGTAACAATTGTAACCACGGCGAACACGGATGCGGAAGCGAAGGAGCTTTTGAAACTGCTCGGCATGCCGTTCAGCAGTTAAAGGATCGAAGTATGGCGAAACTGACTTGGGAAGTGAAGCAGCGTCGGCCCGCTAAGTTCAAGGCGCGAGCGTACAACCGGTGCCAAAACTGTGGCCGTCGGCGTGCGTACATTCGGCGCTTCAAGATTTGCCGCATCTGCTTCCGTGAGTTGGCCAGCCAGGGGAAGGTTCCCGGCGTGGTGAAAGCGAGTTGGTAATTCGATGAACGTAACCGATTCCATTGGCGATATGTTGACGCGGATTCGCAACGCGAATAGCGCTCTCAAGCCGGACGTGCTCGTGCCGTATTCGCGCCTTAAGGCGGAGATTGCGAAGGTGCTAAAGCGGCAGGGCTATATCGCGGATTTCTACGCGGAGAAGTTGGAGAATGGGCGGCAGGTGTTGAAGATCCAGCTCAAGATTATCGGCAAAGAGCGCGCGATCGTCGGCATCAAGCGCATCAGCCGACCGGGGCTGCGGCGCTATGTCGGTTCGCAGGATGTGCCGCGCGTGCTGGGCGGGATGGGGATTTCAATTCTCACGACCTCGCGTGGGATCATGACCGGCCACGAAGCCAAAAAGGCGAACGTGGGCGGAGAGCTTTTGGCGTACGTTTGGTGATGCATTATGTCACGAATTGGCAAAAAACCCGTTGAGATTCCGGCCAAGACCAAGGTCGAAGTGAAAGGTCAGGCGATCTCTATCGAAGGGCCGAAGGGCAAGTTGGAATGGGTCGTACCCTCGCCGATCAAGGTCGCGGTAAAAGACGGTAAGATCCTCGCGACCACAGCGCAGCTTGATCGCGTCGGCAAGTCCCGCTGGGGATTGTCGCGCAGCTTGATTGCGAACATGGTCAAGGGCGTCAACGAAGGTTACACCAAGAAGCTGCTCGTCGAGGGCGTGGGGTTCCGCGCCGCCGTGCAGGGAACGAATTTGCAGATGTCCCTTGGTTATTCGCATCCGATCGTTTTCGCGATTCCAAAGGGTGTGAAGATTTCGGTGGCGGATACGGCGGACAAGAAGCCCGAGATCACAGTTGAAGGCGCGGACAAACAGATGGTGGGTGAGGCTGCGGCGCGAATTCGCCGTTTCTATCCGCCCGAGCCTTACAAGGGCAAAGGCATCCGCTACGTGGGTGAACAAGTGCGCCGCAAGGCGGGCAAGACCGTCACCACAGCGGGTTAATTGGGTATATAAGACATGGTTCCAAGAAACAGAGTTGAAGCGCGACAACGCCGGCACCTGCGTCTGCGGCAGAAGATCCAGGGCACGGCGCAGCGCCCGCGCATGAGTGTTTGCATTACGAGCAAGCACATTTATGTGCAGTTCATCGATGACGTGAAGCGCGTAACCCTGGCTGCCGCCAGCACGGTGGCGGCCGAATTGAAGGGCGCGAAGGGGACGGTCGAGGGCGCGAAGAAAGTTGGTCAACTCGCCGCACAGAACGCGCAGGCGAAGAAAATCACCGAGGTCGTTTTCGACCGCGGTGGGTTGCGGTATCACGGGCGTGTCAAAGCGTTGGCAGACGCGGCGCGCGAAGCGGGACTGAAATTTTAATTATGGCACCTGACAAAAGACCGAAAATTGCAAAGCCCGTAACTCCCCTGGACAAGGAAGCTTCCCCTGTGGCGGTCGTTGAGGAATTGGGCGTCGAACTCGAACGTGGGGGCGGGGAGATCATTGAAAAGGTTGTTTATGTCAACCGCAGCGCCAAGGTTGTCAAGGGCGGACGCCGTTTCCATTTTAGCGCACTGGTGGTCGCGGGCGACCGCCGCGGTCACGTGGGGTGGGGCTTCGGCAAGGCCAATGAAGTTGCGGATGCCATCCGCAAGGGTACGGATCAGGCGAAGAAGTCCATGGTGTCAATCAATCGGAGGAATTCCACGATTCCACACGAGGTAATCGGCGTGTTTGGCGGAGGTCGCGTGTTGCTCCGTCCCGCGTCACCTGGCACCGGCGTCATCGCGGGTGGCGGCGTGCGTGCGGTCATCGAGGCCGCCGGTGTGCGTGACGTGTTGACGAAATCGATGGGTTCCAGCAATGCCGTGAACGTTGTAAAGGCGACAATCGACGCATTGCTGCAACTCCGTCCTCGTGAGGAGATTTTTCGCGTGCGCGGTTTCACGCGGCAAGCGACGGCAGGGGTAAGCTAAGATGACGATGAGATTGCACAATTTGAAGCCGCGGCCCGGTGCCAAGCACCGTACGAAACGCCTGGGCATTGGCGAGAGTTCAGGGCACGGCAAGACGAGCGGACGCGGCGGCAAAGGTCAGACTGCGCGTTCCGGTGGTTCGATTCGTCTTGGGTTTGAAGGCGGTCAGATGCCTTTGTTGCGCCGGATCCCGAAGCGCGGTTTTAATAACGCCAACTTTCGGACTATTTACACGATCGTTAACGTCGAGCAACTCAATGCGTTCGATAATGGCGCCGTGGTGACTCCCGAGGCGCTCGCGGAGGCCGGTCTGGCGGGCAAACTCTTTGAAGGTGTGAAAGTGCTCGGCAATGGGGAACTCAAGAAAAAGCTCACGGTGAAAGCCCAACGCTTCAGCGCCACGGCACGCGACAAAATCGTAAAGGCAGGCGGTCAGTGTGAAGAACTGCCGCTCCGCAGTATTCATCATAAAGAAGCGGCGGCAGCAGCGCCCGCAACGAAAGCACCTGCGGGAGACAAGTAACGGGCGCTTGTTAATTACGTATGTTCTCCGCATTCCTCAACTGCTGGAAAATCCCCGAACTGCGACGGCGGATTCTTTTCACGCTCGGCATGGTCGCGATTGCACGACTTGGCGCCAATATCCCGTGCCCGGGGGTAAATCCCACGGAATTGAACGTCTACATGCAGGACGTCCAAAAGCAGGTCGGGGGGAGTATCGTGGGGTTGGCGGACATGCTGACGGGTGGCGCACTGCAACAGTGTGCCGTGTTCGCCCTCGGCGTCATGCCGTACATCAGCGCCTCGATCATCATGATGCTGCTGACCGCAGTCATGCCATCGTTGGAGCGACTCAAGCAAGAAGGCGAGACCGGCCGCGCGAAGATCATCCAGTACTCGCGTTACATGACCGTTGGCCTGTGCATTATCCAGGGCTGGTTCCTGGCGAGGATGTTCGAACATCCGGAACAGCTTTTCTCGGGCTTTCATGGAGTCCTCGTAGCCAATCCCGGAGTGGGTTTTGAGATTTTGACAGTGATCACGATCACCAGTGGGACGGTTCTGTTGATGTGGGTCGGCGAGCAAATCACGGAGCGTGGAATTGGCAACGGGATGTCGATCATCATCACCGTGGGTATTGTCGATCGTCTCCCGCGGGCGATTGGTCTGACATGGCGCTTGTTCGTTGGACCGCAAAGCCAGTTCAACCTCCTTCATGCGCTTTTACTGCTCGTGATGGCGGTGACGGTGACCGCAGCGGTTATTGCAGTAACTGAATCGCAACGCAAGATTCCCGTCCAATACGCCAAACGAATGGTGGGACGGAAGATGCTGGGCGGTGGACAGACGTTTATGCCGTTGAAGATCAACTATTCAGGGGTGATGCCCATCATTTTTGCTCAGGCGATTTTGCTCTTCCCCGCGAAGCTGTTTTCCATGTTGCAAATGCCGACATTTCAAAAACTATCGCGTGCCCTAACGGAGGGGGAGACGCTCTATCTCACTCTTTATGGGCTGATGATTCTGTTCTTCTCATACTTTTGGGTGGCAACCCAATTCAACCCGCTGCAAATCGCGGATGACTTGAAGCGCTATGGTGGTTACGTACCGGGGATTCGACCGGGCCGACCGACAGCGGAATACCTGGATCATACGATGACACGTATCACCCTGGCTGGAGCGGTGTTCTTGACGATCATTGCCGTGATTCCTTATATTTTGTCCCACAACTTCCGCCTGCCATATTTAACGGCGAGTTTCTTTGGCGGGACCAGTTTGCTGATTACGGTCGGTGTGATGCTCGATACGATGCGGCAGGTCGAGTCGCATCTGGTAATGCGTCATTACGATGGTTTTTTGCGCAAGGGTAAATTGCGAGGTCGCCGCTGACGGCGGCGAGGGGGTGACTGACGTGGGTCAGCACCGCATGGTGTTTTTGGGACCGCCGGCGTCTGGCAAAGGCACGGCCGCCGCGGCGTTGAGCACCGCGCTTGGTGTCCCACACGTTTCGACAGGACAGATGTTCCGCGAGGCGATCCGAAAAGGCGGACCGGTCGGCGAAGCGGCGAAGCAGTTCATTGACAAAGGGCAGTTGGTGCCCGATGAAATTACGATTGAGGTCGTGCGGCTTTGGCTTGACGAGCATGGCCAAGACAGTGGGTTCATCTTTGATGGGTTCCCGCGAACTCGCGCGCAGGCCGAGGCCTTTGACCGCGTGCTGCGTGAGAGAGAGATGCCCGTCACGGTGGCCATACTGCTCGATGCCAGGGAAGAGGATATTCTCCAGCGTGTGCTTGGACGGCTGAGTTGCGAAAAATGCGGTACGCTGTATCATAGCAAGTTCGTGCCCCCACAGAGGCTGGGGATCTGCGACAGATGTGGCGGCAAACTGGTACAGCGCGCGGACGACACAGCGGACACCGTGCGGAAGCGGTTGGATATCTATGACGAGTTGACGCTGGATGTGGTAAAGTACTACGAACGGGCGGGAATCCTGAAGCGTGTGGATGGCGGTCAACAGAAAGACAAAGTCTTTGCGGATATTGTGGGATTGTTGCAGTCGTGATCGTAATCAAGACGCCAGACGAGATTGAGCGGATGCGAGCCGCATGTAACGCGGCGGCGGAGGCATTGGCTGCGGTTGTGCGGGAAGTACAGCCCGGACGCACGACGGCTGAGTTGAACGACGTTGCGGCCGAGTTGATCGCGAAGGTCGGGGGCAAGAGCCCGTTTCTCGGATACAAGGGCTACCCCGGGCATATCTGTGTGTCTGTGAACGAGGAAGTTGTGCACGGTATCCCGAGCAAGCGGCGCGTGCAATACGGCGATATTGTCAGTCTCGATATCGGTATCATTTTGGATGGGTTTGTCGGGGATAATGCGACGACGGTAGCTGTTGGTGTTGTCGAGGCGCGGACGCAGCAGCTGCTCCAGGTGACGCAACAGGCACTGCAGGCGGGGATCGCGGCGGCGCGGGCAGGCAATCGAGTGGGCGATATATCGCACGCGGTGCAAATGACTGTCGAGTCGCAAGGGTTTTCGGTGGTCCGTGAATTTGTCGGACACGGCGTAGGACGGAAGATGCACGAAGAGCCGCAGATACCGAACTATGGTCGGTCCGGGGACGGGCCGAAATTAAAGCCGGGCATGACCTTGGCCATCGAGCCGATGATCAATGCCGGCACAAAGGATGTCGTGATGTTGAGTGATGGTTGGACCGTGGTGTCGGCTGATGGTGCGCCTAGCGCACACTTCGAGCACACGGTACTCGTAACGGATGGAGATGCAGAGATTTTGACGTGGCTAAGGAAGAGCCCATACGAGTCGAAGGCACGGTAGTCGAATTGCTGCCGAACACGATGTTTCGGGTGGAGTTGCCGAATAAGCATCGAGTTTTGGCGCATGTTTCGGGTAAGATGCGACTGCATTTTATTCGGTTGTTACCGGGTGACAAGGTGATGATTGAAATGTCACCGTATGATCTGGGTAAGGGACGGATTACGTTTCGGCAGAAAGAGTAGTAAGGAAACAGGATAAAAATGAAAGTTAAACCTTCGGTGAAACGATTGTGCGAACGCTGCAAAGTTGTGCGGCGCAAGGGAGTGGTGCGCGTAATTTGCACCAATCCGCGTCACAAACAGCGTCAAGGGTAGAGGTGTAGCTATGGCACGTTTGATCGGTGTAGAAGTACCAGACCAAAAGAAGATCGGGATCGCGCTCCGTTACATTTACGGGATCGGCCCGACGACCGCGCTTCAAGCCTGTGAGAAGGCGAACGTCGATCCAAACGTTCGCGCGAAGGACTTGAATGACGAACAGCTTTCGCACCTGTCGACGGTGCTGCAGACGTATCGAATCGAAGGCGACCTGCGTCGCGAACTGCAGACGAACATCAAGCGCTTGATGAGTATCAATTGCTACCGCGGAACTCGTCATAAGAAAGGCTTGCCGGTGCGCGGTCAGCGCACGTCAACAAACGCGCGTACCCGCAAAGGACCGCGTAAGACGGTCGGCGTCACCCGCGCCAAGGAATCCAAGGCAGCCCCAAAGGCCTGATCATATTTTCAATTTGAAGGAGCACGATGGCTAAAGAAGCACCAAAGAAATCCGAGGAATCAAAAGCGAAGCCGGCAGCCCCCGCTGCTGAGGCCAGCGTACCCGCACCAAAGGCCGAAGTGACGGGAGCCGTTGCTGCACCGGCAGCGCCCGCGGTGCCGACGACGGCTGCCGAGGCCCTGGCTGAAGGCGAAGTGGCCAAGAAGGTCGTCAAGGCCAAGCACAGCAAGAACGTTTTCCAAGGCATTGCCCACATTATGGCCACATTCAACAACACCGTGGTCTCAATTACCGATCTCAAGGGAAAGGTGATCGGTTGGTCGAGCGCGGGCCGTGTCGGCTTCAAGGGTTCGCGCAAAAGCACAGCATACGCGGCGCAGTTGGTGGCCCAGGACGCCGCGCGACAGGGTATGGCTCACGGACTGAAGGAAATTGAAGTGTGGGTGAAGGGTCCCGGTACCGGACGCGAGTCGGCGATCCGCGCATTGCAGGCCATCGGCCTGGAGATCACAGTAATCAAAGACGTGACACCGGTTCCGCACAACGGTTGCCGGCCCCCGAAGCGCCGCCGCGTATAGTCAGGAGATTTCGTTACCATGGCACGATACAAAGGACCACGAGTTCGCATTAGTCGCCGATTCGGCCAACCAATATTCGGCCCGTCGAAGTACCTGGAGCGACGCGCGTATCCACCCGGTGTGCACGGCCCCAAAAAGTCGCGGCGCAAGCAGAGCGACTACGGCTTGGGATTGGCCGAGAAGCAGAAGTTGCGTTACCAGTATGGACTGATGGAAGCGCAATTCCGTCGGATGTTCGAAAAAGCGCTGAAGAAACGTGGCGTTACGGGTGAAACGCTGTTGCAGTTGCTCGAAACACGTCTCGACAACGTCGTTTTTCGCATTGGTTTTGCGACGACGCGCCCGGCTGCACGACAGATGGTCACCCACGGACACATCCGCGTGAACGGTCGTAAGGTATCGTCGCCGTCGTTCAACGTGAAGCCCGGCGATGTGATCGAGGTCCGGGAAACCCCCGCGACGCGCCAGTTGGCCACGAAGAGTTTGGAGTCGGCGCAAGTGCGACCCGTGCCGAGCTGGATCTCTTTCACGCGGGACGCATTCAAGGGGCAGGTCGTTCGCATTCCTTCAAGGGATGAGATTCAGCCAATCGTTAATGAACAGTTAATCGTCGAGTTTTATTCTAGATAACCAAAACCGATGTCCGCTCCTCGGACGCGACAACGAGTCGTAGGTCCGCGCTTCTAGAACGCGGGAAACCCGACTCAGAGGAGAAGTTCACCATGCCCGTTCGTCTAGGTCGTTTTGAAATGCCCAAGCGGTTGGTTCGTGATGATGCCACCGCCACGCCGACATACGCCAAGTTTATTGCCGAACCCCTCGAAGCGGGTTACGGCCATACCATCGGCAACTCGCTGCGCCGAGTGCTGCTGAGCTCGCTCGAAGGCGCTGCGGTCAGCTCTGTCAAGATCGAAGGTGCGCCGCACGAGTTTACGAGCATTCCCGGTGTTGTCGAAGACGTGACCGACATCGTGCTTAACCTGAAGCGGGTGCTGTTGAAGTCCCATAGCCGGGAGGCGCATGTGGTTTATCTTTCCGCCAACAAGGAGGGTGCCGTAACCGCCGCCGACATCAAGAGCGACCAAGTCGTGGAAGTGCTCAACCCTGAACAGCATATTTGCACGATTGATAAGAAGATGCACTTTGAAGCCGAGCTCGAAATCAAAGTGGGGCGCGGCTTTTGCCCGGCGGAAGAGAATAAGAAGGAAGAACAAACGATCGGTGTGATCGCCATCGACTCACTGTTCTCGCCCGTGCGCCGTGTGCGCTACAGTATCGAAGACACGCGTGTTGGCCAGCGCACGGATTACGACAAGCTCATTATTGAGGTCTGGACCGACGGGCGCATCACACCTGAAGATGCCATGGTGCAATCCACGAGTATCCTGCGTCACCACCTCGATGTCTTCTGCGATTACGATAAGAATGTTGTGGTTGAATTCGAGGAGGCGGGCGAGAAGGTCAGCGTTGAGCAGGCGAAACTGAAGAAGATCCTTAACATGAGCGTCAACGAGATCGAACTCAGCGTTCGCGCCGCAAACTGCCTGAACAACGCCAATATCACCACAGTTGGCCAATTGGCCATGAAAACCGAGCAGGAAATGCTCAAGTACCGCAACTTCGGCAAGAAGTCGCTGAACGAGATCAAGGAAAAGCTCTCCGCGCTTGGCCTGACGCTTGGAATGAAATTCGATGCGGCCCTGCTTGAAGCGGTGGATCCGAACAAGGGTGTGGAAGCCGTGCTTTCCGGCACGGCACCGGCGACGGAATAAGCGTCGGACTGACACAGGGGACACAACGTCATGCGACATCGTAAACGTACAGCCAAACTCGGGATGAAGTCCCAGCATCGGCGCTCCACACTGGCCAACCTTGTGTGTAGCCTGATTGAACACAGCCGCATCCGGACCACAATTGCCAAGGCCAAGGTCGCGCGCCGTTACGCCGACAGGATGATCACGCTCGCTAAGAAAGGTACGCTGCACCATCGTCGCCAGGCCATCGCGTTCCTGCGGCATAAGCCCGCTGTCGAGAAGCTCTTTGCGGAGCTCGGAAAACAGCACGGCGATCGCAACGGCGGTTACACGCGCATCGTGCGCGTCGGCCAACGCATGGGTGACGCCGCCGAGATAGCCATTCTCGAGTGGACGGGCACCGTTACGGCTGCGCCCGATTCCGAGAAGAGTGACAAGACCGAGGAGCCGGCAGCAAAGGAAATAAAAGTGCCCAAGGCCAAGAAGGCAGCCGGCAAGAAGAAGGAAGAAGCCGGAACGGAATCTTAGGACACTTCATACAATAAGCATTATCGTCACGGCTTCCTTACCGAAGGAAGCCGTCGACGTTTCCAGACACGATGCGAATTTCGCTCAAATGTGCTTGCTGTCATGTTCGTCCTTGGTCTGGTAGCCGCTGTCCTGCCGGGCCAGATTGACCTGGTGCTTCTTGGCGTAGGCCTCATAGAAATCAGCCGGGGTCATCTCGAGGACCTGGGCGATGGAAACGAGAAAGTGTAACAAGTCGATAACTTCAACGCGGGCGTTCTGTTTGTCGAACTTCTGGTATTTGGCCCACCATTTCCACGGGACGCTGTCGGTCAATTCGGCGACTTCCTGTGTCATGGCGCGGCAGTAGTTGAGCACCCACTGTTGGCGCTGTTCGTCGGTCATCTTGGTAGTGTCCACGCCGATGCGCTCATTGAGTTGCTCTTGCAGGCGAAATATCTCTTCCAGTTTGTCGAGGTTGCTCATAAGTTGCGCCATAATATCAAGAATAGTTGGTGAAAAGACACTGCTTTTCTGGTATAGGTAGTTACGTGGCTGGCCGCGATGAAATCTCCTGATCCCACCACGTCCGCGCCGAAGCCCTTGCGCGACCCACGCTTGACGGCAATCAATTTCGTTGCCGACGCCATCAACCGCACCCTCAACCTCAAGGAGATTGCCGACAACGCTCTCGATGCCATCCTGGCTGTGATGAAAGTGGATGCAGGCTCGGTGTATATCTGGCAGGATACAGACAAGGCTCTTCATATGTTTGCCTGGCGCGGGCTGAACGAAGCGTTTGTTCGACAAGTGACCGTATTGCCCAAGGGTACGGAGATCATTGATGCCGTTCTGAATGGCGAGGCGCGCATCATTGAGGACTTCACCTTGAACACGCACGTATTCCGCACCGATGTCGTACGTGCGGGATTTCATTCAGCCGTGCTGGTACCTATTCGCGCGCACGGGTTCGTCGTCGGGTTGCTGGGGCTGGGCACGTACAAGTTGCGGAAATTCGACGCGGCCGACGTTGATCTGATCGAGGTGGTCAGCAACCAAATCGGCAACGCAATGGTGCACGCGCAGTTACAGGCCGATTTACGCGCGAGCGAAGAGCAATACCGCGCGTTGGTTGAGAACTCTGACGACGCGATTTACATCGCGGATACATCGGGACGGCCGCGGTTTGTCAACAGCGCCTTCCCGCGGATCTTTGGCTATGCCCTGTACGAGGTGGCACGGACGGGTTTGTTGGAGTACGTCCACACGGAAGATGTTGAAACCGTGCGGCGCGCGTTCAACACTCTGATGGGTGGTGAAGCCATCCACAATCTCGAATACCGTTTTCATCGCAAGGACGGGTTGTGGATCGACTTGCAGTGCAGCGGCAGCGTGTTCTCGCGTGAGGGAGAGCACGTAAGTGAATTGCAGTTCATCGTCCGCGATGTTACCCAGGCACGCCAACGCCAACAACAATTGCTCCGGCGAAATCGGCAGCTCGCGGCCCTTACTGCGTTGGCTGCGGTGGCCAATTCTTCCCTGAATATCGACGAGATCGCCCGGAATACACTTGAGGTCGCCTTGGAAAGTGCGGGCATGAACGGTGGGGCCATCTATCTTGCCGATCTGAAACTGCAGCAGCTACGTCTCTACCTGCAAATGGGGCTGCCCGACAAGTTTGTAGAAGAAGTCGGCGTCTTGAAGTGGGGTGAAGGCACGCCCGGCTACGTGGCAGCATCCGGCCAAGCGGTGGTGATAGGCGATATGACCGTGCACCCGCCTGCCGTCCCATCCATGGCGGCGCCATACGGCTTCCGAGCGATCATCGTGGTGCCTGTGAGGGCGAAAGGCGAGTTGCTGGGAACGCTCGCTCTGGTGAATCGCCAACCGATTGAGTTCACCCCGGAAGTTGTGGAGATGATCACGGCCATGGGGAATCAGCTGGGTATCGCGCTTGTCAACGCCAGGTTGTACGAGACGCAACTCCGGGAGAACGAAAAGCTCACGGCGCTGGTGGACATCAGCAGTGGCAGCGCCCAACAACTCGAATTAGAGCCGCTGCTGCAGCGCATTCTGCAGCGTGCTGCTACGCTGCTCAAGGCCGGCGCCGCCTACATTTCCCACTACGACGCGGTGGAGGAACGTGTGGAGATCGTCGCCGCCAGCACAAACTTTACGCGACTCATCGGCATGCGCTATCCGGCGACGCTCGGTCTCTTCGGTCAGATTCGGCCGCACCGTCAGGGGAGGATATTCACCCGTCAGGAAGTCGTGGAGCATGGATATAGTCCCGTGTTGCGCGCGACGGGTGTTCGATCCGCCCTGGTTGTTCCCTTGATTTCCCGTAATGAACTTATCGGCGCCCTTAGCTTGACGCGACACGGTCTGAACGCCGCTGAGTTTACGCCAGCAAATCTTGAACTCATGGAGGCGTTTGCCAGCCGGGCCGCGGTGGCGATCGACAACGCACAGCTGTTGAAAGATCTCGGCCGTAAGAACCATCTCTTGCAGTTGCTCATAGAGGAGGCGCATCACCGCATCAAGAACAACTTGCAGATGATCTCTGGATTGTTGCAACTGGAGGCCGACACCGCCCAGGTTGGATCGACAACGGAATTCCTGCGGACGGCGATAACGCGAATCCAGGCAATTGCGCAGGTGCACAACCTGTTGAGTGAAGAGATGCCGGAGAAAGTGGATGTACATAGATTGATTACAACCATCGTGCACACGCTTGTTAGTTCCAAGCCGGGAACAAACGGAGTGCCCGAAGTGACGGTCGATGTCGAACACTTGTGGCTGGGGGCGGACCAGGCCGTGCCGCTCGCGTTGATCGTCAACGAATTGGTTTCCAATTCCTTCCTCCACGGCTGCCCGTCGGCGGGCCAGCCGTTGCGTGCCCAAATTCAATGCCGGCAACAGAGTACTCATGTACTGTTGGTTGTGTCCGACAATGGCGGCGGGTTTGACGATGGCAAGGACTGGCGTGAGTTCGAAGGGCAGGGGATGAATATCGTGGCGCAACTGGCGCAAGTAAATCTTCGCGGCGATCTGAAGATTCATTCGCGCGATGACGGCGTCCATGCCGAGTTGCAATTTGAGGTTGTTCCACATGGGCCGGGGCCTGCCGAACGCAACCCGTCCGCGCTCGCGGCGGCACGAGCTTGACTTTGGAAGGGACCGCACTAAGATGCGAATGGAGAAGCGACTGCGGTTGTTTAGGTTTAGATGAAAGCTCTTCGAGTCCTCATTGCCGACGACGATGGTCTCACGCTGATGGTGGTGAGGAAGATACTCATGGCGATGGGACATGTAGTCGTCGGCGAAGCCGGTGACGGTCAACAGGCGGTGGCCCTCGCGCGTGAAACCAATCCAGATCTGGTCATACTTGACATTCGCATGCCGAAAATGGATGGCTTGGAGGCCGCGCGACTCGTTCAAAGCCAGCGCCCAACACCCGTTATCATTCTGAGCGCTCATACAGAGTCCGGTCTCGGCAGCGAGGCAGCCGGGGCCGGGGCCAACGCCTATCTCGTCAAACCGTTCACCGGCGAGCAGCTCAAACCGGCCATTGAGTTGGCACTCGCGAACTTCAAGAAGTCAAAGGACTTGGAAGCGAAGATCCAGCAGATGAACGAGGCCCTGGAGTCGCGCAAGATTGTTGAGCGGGCTAAAGGCATCCTGATGCGACAAACGGGCATCGACGAGGAAGCCGCGTACCTCAAGCTGCAGAAGACGGCGCGCAATGAGAATCGAAAACTTGTTGAAGTGGCTCGCGCAATCATCCTGGCCGAGCAACTTCGACGGGACAGCACGAAACCAGCCGCCCCGGGCGGTCATGTTCAATCCTGATACCGGCCCAGTCCGGCTCCAGCCTTGACCGCCGCTGCAACTTGCCATTAGTCTCACGCATCCTAGTTGGTACGAGTTTGGAATTGCACATGGAAAACGTGATTATTATTGGCTCCGGTTGCGCTGGTTGGACGGCGGCGCTGTACACCGCGCGCGCGAATCTATACCCGCTGTTGCTCACCGGCGAGCAACCCGGCGGGTTGCTCACCACGACGAGCATCGTTGAGAACTACCCGGGTTTTCCCGAGGGTGTCGATGGCACCGAATTGATGATGGCGATGCAGAAGCAGGCGGAACGTTTTGGCACGCGGACCCGCTACGGTGTGACCGTGACAAAAGTTGATTTCAGCAAGTCGCCTTCCCGGTTGTGGCTGGACAATGAAGTTGTCGAAGCGAAGGCGATCATCATTGCAACCGGCGCTTCACATCGGCATCTGGGACTGAAGAACGAGGGATTGCTCGAGCGCAAAGGCGTGACGTATTGTGCAACGTGCGACGGAGCCCTGCCGATGTTTCGCAACCAAACCCTGGTCGTTGTCGGCGGCGGAGACTCGGCATGTGAAGAGGCCACTTACCTGACGCACTTTGCGTCGAAGGTGTATCTCATTCACCGGCGCGACAGCCTCCGCGCCTCGAAGATCATGGCTGAACGGGTCTTTGCGAATCCAAAGATTCAGCTCGTATGGGACACGACCGTGACGGACATCTATGATTCCAAGAAGGGCATCGTGACCGGCGTGCAACTCAAGAACGTCAAGACGGGCACATCGTCCGAACTGCCCTGTGCGGGCGTATTCGTAGCAATTGGCCACGTGCCTTCCACGGATCTATTCAAGGGGCAAATTGATCGGGACGGCGACGGCTTCATCCTCTGCAAGAATGGCACCTACACGAGTGTGGCGGGTGTGTTCGCAGCAGGCGACTGCGTGGATCGCGTATACCGGCAGGCGGTCACAGCGGCGGGAACTGGCTGCGCGGCAGCGATCGACGCGGAGCGCTATCTGGCCTCACTGAAAACGTGACGTGGTGCCGTGATGCTCGCGTTACGACTCGGCAGTTTCTATGATCTTGATAAATGCGGCGGCGTCCGGGGCATCCAGTAAGTGCTGACGGAGATCGTCCTGCCGGAGCAGGCGTGCGAGGGTTCCCACTACGCGCAAGTAATCGGTCACCATCTGTTTCGGTGTGCCGATCAGGAAGATTAACTTTACGGGTTGGCCATCTTTGGCTTCAAAATCAATCCCGTCGCGGCTGCGGCCAACGGCGATCAGGATGTCGGAGCACTGGTCGGTGCGCGCGTGGGGAATCGCAACATCGTGGCCGAGAGCCGTGTTGCTGACGCGTTCGCGCTGTAAGATTTCATTGAAGAACGCCTCGAAATTGCCAACACATTTGCTTTGCGCCAGCAATTCCGCGACTTCACGCAGCGCCGCGACTTTCTGTTTCGCCTGCAACTCCAGTCGGATTGCCTCGGGACTTAACAACGACGCAATTTTCGATGGAGAAGGTTTCGGTCCTTTAGACATTTGCACCGCTCCATTTCAATTTCTTCCTTAGGACTTCAAAATACGAATGATTCTTCGGCGTGACCAATTGGATGGCGCGGGACGATTGGCGAACCTCCACCTCATCGCCCGGTTCCATCCGCAATTGCACCTGGCCATCCACCGTTAACAGCAATTCGCCGGCCGCACCCATAACCTGACAGTGAACCACTGAGTTCTCGCCTGCGATGACGGAACGATTACTCAACGCATGCGGACAGATGGGCGTGATTATCAGCGCCCGTGCTGTCGGCACCATAATCGGCCCGCCCGCACTCAGCGAATATGCAGTCGAACCGGTTGCCGTGGCGAATATCATGCCGTCGCATACATATTCTGTCAACAACTCACCATCAACTGACAATCTGAGGCGCACAATCCGCGAAAACGCGCCGCGGGAAACCACGACATCATTGAGGGCCCGAAGCGCTTCTTTGCGTCGGCCGGCCCGCAAGAGTGTGGCCTGCAGCGCTTGGCGCTCGCTGACCTGATACTCGCCGCGCAAGATCTCACGAACAGCACTCATCAGCTTGTCGCCGTGAACACTTGTGAGGAACCCAAGATTGCCCAGGTTCACGCCGAGAAGGGGTGCGGCGGAGCCTTCCAGTTCACGGGCTACACGAAGAATCGTGCCATCGCCACCGAGTACGATGATGAGATCGGCTGTTTTCCCGATGTGCTTGAGTGTGCGGCCTGCCTGGGGCCTGGCTGCGAGGGTGGCTGCTTCGTGTTCGAGCAGGACATCGACTTTGCTGTCCTCGAGCAGCGAGAGCAATTCGCACAAGCGGTCACGCGCTTGGGGTTTCCCGGCGTGCACGGCGACGCCTACAGTCCTTGGGATGCGGAGTTTCACGGTTTGTGAAGTGCGATGAGAAATTCCTTGTTGCCGGCTGGACCGAGCAGGGGAGACTCGATGACTCCCAGCAGGGTCAACCCGAGTGTCTCCGTTGCAAAGTCCTGGATCATCTTCGTCACGGCGTCGTGTACCCGGGAGTCTCGCACAACACCACCTTTTTTCACGAGCTTTTTCCCCGCTTCGAATTGTGGCTTGATAAGCGCCACAATCGCGCCCCCAGCCTTGAGGATGCCGACAGCCGCAGGCAGGACCTTCGTTAAGGAGATGAATGAGACGTCAATGGTCGTGAGATCAACGAGTTCGCCAAGAGTGGCCACCGTGAGATTGCGCGCGTTGATCTCGTCGTGGATGACGACGCGTGCATTCTGGCGCAGCTTCCAGTCGAGCTGGCCCTTGCCGACATCTACGGCATACACGCGCGCCGCTTCACGCTGTAACAGGCAATCTGTGAAACCGCCCGTGGAAGCGCCGAGATCGGCACAAATGAGGCCACGACAGGAAATCTGGAACGCGTTAAGTGCAGCTTCGAGTTTGTGGCCACCGCGGCTGGCATATTTGTCGGCAACTTCAATGAGGAGTACGGCATCTTCCGCGACAAGCTCGCTGGGCTTGTGGGCGAGCTGTCCATTAACGCGGACCGCTCCCGCGAGAATGAAGCGCTTCGCTTTCTCGCGGCTTTCCACCAAACCGCGGGTAACAAGTTGGGTATCGATACGCTCACGCATGGTTGTAGCCACCAAGCTTACTGCGGGGCAGTCCGACTCCCACTAGGCTGTACGTGCACTTGCGGCGCCGAGCACACGAAACTGTTGGGGCTTCTCGTGCCGCGTCGCGGATTCCGCGAGCAGCTCCTTAACCCGGGCAACCGCGGTTTTGGAGTTCAGGCCATACTTGTCCTGGAGATCCTTGTTGCTCGAGGCGTGCTCGAGGAAATTATCGGGCCAACCGACGCGGGCGACAGGTGTGTCAATTCGCAAGTCTTCGAGCGCCTCCAGGACAGCGCTACCAAAACCGCCCATCAGCACGTGATCCTCCAGCGTGCAAAGCACCTTGCAGATGCGTCCGTATTTCTCAATCACTTCACGATCAATCGGCTTGCAGAACCGCGCGTTGATCAGGGCGACCGACAGGCCGTCCGCTTGCAAGGCCGCAACTGTCTCGCGCGCCATCTTGGTCATGGCGCCATAGAAAATCACAGCGACATCAGTTCCGTGCTGCAGCACTTCGGCTTTGCCAAGCGGCAGGATGGCAGGACGTTCCTTGATAGGCACACCTTCACCGGCACCGCGTGGATAGCGGATGAAAATGGGCCCATGATTTTGCAGCGCGGTCCACAACATATCAACAAACTCGTCTTCATCCTTGGGCGCCATAAGGATCGCCCGTGGTATGCATCGCGCATAGGCGATGTCAAACACGCCATGATGAGTTGGACCGTCATTGGCCGACAAACCGGCGCGATCCATGGCGAAGATCACATCCAGGTTCTGCAGCGCGACATCGTGAATGATGCAGTCGTAGGCGCGCTGAAGAAACGTGGAATAAATTGCGCAGACAGGCCGGTACCCCATGGTGGCCATACCCGCCGCAAAAATGACCCCATGTTCCTCAGCGATACCCACGTCGAAATAACGGTCAGGCTTCGCCTTCTGGAGTCGAATAAGACTCGTGCCGCTGGGCATTGCAGCCGTGATGCCGATAAGCTTGCTGTTTACGTCACAGAACCGCACAAGAGCGTCAGCGAAAACATCCTGATAATTGGCCGGCACGCCTTCCTTCTTCGGCGGCGACTTGCCAGTGGCAACGTCAAATGGTCCACAGCCATGGAACGTTTGCGGGTCCTCAATGGCTTTCTCATAGCCTTTGCCCTTCTTGGTGAGAATGTGTATTAGTACCGGCACCTCCTGCTGCTTGGCCCATGTCAACGTCTCGATAAGTAACTGGGTGTTGTGGCCGTCGACGGGGCCGATGTAACGGAGGCCAAACTCCTCGAACAGCAGGCTGGGGACGATGAAGCCTTTGACGGCCTCTTCCACCTTATGGCCGATCTGCGCCAGTTCGGGGCCGACGCGGGGGAAGCGCTCGAGGAAGTGGTCGATCCGCTTGTGTGCCGCCGCGTAAGACGGATGGCGCACAATGCGATTGAGGTACTCGGCAATTGCGCCGACGTTCTTCGCAATGCTCCACTCATTATCATTAAGGATGGCAATGAAACGCTTGGTGGTGGCTTTGATGTTGTTGAGCGCCTCGTACGTGATGCCATTCGTAAGGGCCGCGTCACCGGCGATGCAGATGACGTTCTCATCCGTTTTGCCCTGGTCACGGGCTGCGGCCATCCCGAGCGCGGCGGAAAGCGCCGTACCTGCGTGGCCAGCCCCAAAACAATCGTAGGGGCTTTCCGCACGGAATGCGAAACCCATGGGGCCGCCGGTCTGTCGAATTTTGGAAAACTCCCCGCGACGGCCGGTCAGGAGCTTATGGACGTAGACCTGGTGGCTGACGTCCCAGACGAATTTGTCTTTGGGAGATTCAAACACGCGGTGTAGTGCGATGGTCAACTCTACCACGCCGAGATTCGGCGCCAGGTGGCCGCCCGTCTTACTCAGCACCGTGATCAATTCGTCACGGATTTCCTGTGCCAGCGTCTGCAGTTGCTCCATCGTGAGCAGCTTGACGTCAGCCGGCGAATTGATCATGTCAAGATAACGTCCCATTCTAGGCTCCTTGCTTGTCAGAATAACTTACCGCTCTCGTCCGCGGACTCTTCTTCACCGCTTTCCACCTGTTCGGGTTCAAACGGTTCCAGTGAGACACTACCATCGGTCTTCTTGGTGAGGATCTCGATTTTCTTCTCCGCTTCGTCCAGTTTCTGGCTGCAGAACCGCACCAAACGGGTGCCCTCCTCGTACTTCTTGAGAACCTCCTCGAGCGGCAATTCCGCAGCCTCCATATCGGCAACGATCTTCTCGAGCCGCTGGATGGCCGACTCAAACGTTAGCCCGTTCCTGCTCAGAACGGGCTCGGCTCCCTTTTTCTTGCCTTTCATTATACGTCAGTGGAGGAGGATACCACAGAACCGAATGCGCCATCAAGCACCTTGGTGGAAATCTTGGTTCCTGGCTTGACGTGCGTTACGCTGCGGACGATCTCCCCGGTCCCGGGAACCAGCGTAATACTGTAACCCCGCCGCAACGTGGCGTTCGGGCTGAGAAGCTCAAGTTTGGCACTGGCTTGGGCCAAGCGATGCCCCGTTTCCTGCCAGCGGTGAGCCCACGCCATGCGGAGGCTCTGTTCGTTGGAACCGACTCGCCGCCGTCCGTTGGCCAGAAGCGCCCCGGGACTGAGAAGTGCGAATGTTCCAGAGGCGGTCGCCATCCGCGATCGTTGCCCCGCGAGAATTGCCCGAGCGGCCAGCGCCAGACGGTGGCCCGAGTCGTCGACTCGCTGCTGGTATTCATGGATGATTTCCGTGGGTCGGCGAAACACGTAGTTGGAGGCCAAATCAGAAAAGCGCTGGCGGGCCGCGCTGAGCCGGAGCCGTAAGTCGCTTTGCAGACGCACCTGGTGCTGGGCCATGCGCTGCTTGAATTCTTCTTTCGCCTTCACGACCAGTTCTGCGGCAGCGCTGGGTGTTGGCGCCCGCAGATCTGCAACGAAATCGGCAATGGTGAAATCAATTTCATGCCCGACAGCGGAAATCGTTGGGATCTGGGACCGGGCGAGCGCACGGGCGAGCAACTCTTCATTGAAAGCCCACAGATCTTCGAGCGAGCCGCCACCACGGGTAACAACAAGTACATCGAGAGGTAGGTGACCGGAGGCATGGAGCGTGTTGAAGTCGTCGATGGCAGCGGCGATTTCTGTAGCGGCGCCTTCGCCCTGCACGCGCACGGGGTAGATAACGATGTGCACGTTGGGGAAGCGGCGGCCGATGATGTTGAGGAAATCGCGGATCGCCGCACCCGTGGGCGATGTGACCAACCCGATATGTTGTGGCAGCACGGGAATTGACCGCTTACGCGACGAATCAAAAAGTCCTTCTTTGGCGAGACGCTGCTTCATCTCCTCGAAGGCCAACTGGAGGGCGCCGAATCCCTTCGGGAGAAGCTGGCGGGCAACGAGTTGGTATTGCCCGCTCTTCTCATAAACGCTGATGTCACCGAACGTGATGACCTGCAAGCCGTCTTTCAGCTTGAACCCGACCTTGGCCGCGACGCCCCGAAAGAGGACCACGGCCAGTTGCGCACCGGCGTCTTTAAGTGTGAAATAGATATGGCCGGAGGATGGAGAGCGAACATTGGAGATCTCGCCCTCGACCCACACCTTCGGGAAGCGTTCTTCGAGCAGACCTTTCACACGGTGCGTCAATTCTGTGACGCTGAGAACTTGTGCCGGGGGGACTGCCATGGACCCGTTAGTCAAGATGCGACTTCACTCGTGGGAGCGCCTGGCGTGCTTTCTCCCAATAATACTCATCCGTGACCCAGGCTTTCGGCATGGCGAGCGCCTTCTGGAGGTTATCGTTGGCTTCCTGCCACCGACGTCCGGAGGCGAAAGTGATGCCAAGTTCCACGCGGTGCGGGACTGTCTGCGGCGCGATCTGGGCGGCGCGCGTGAGATCGTGCACTGCATCATCCAGCGACGCGGAAGGAAATTTCCCGTAGATCAACTCGGCGAACTTTCGCAAGACCCAGTTCAACTCGACCATTTCGCGGTTCCAGACGCCCAGCACGTGGTAGCCGAGATCTTCCTTATTGTTGAGCTTGATGGCCCGCTCGGCTTCCTTCTGCACTTCATTGGCCAGTTCGACTTTGCGTTTTCCGCCCTCATACAGTCCGAGCTTACCGACGGCCACGGCCAGGTAGGCGTGACCTTTCGAGTCATCGGGCTTGAGCTTCACGGCGGCGCGAGCCAGTTGTTCGGCGTCCACACAGTACTGTTTCTGCTCGGCTGGATCTTTGGAAAGCGTACTGCTATCGGCGAGTGCTCGCGCGAGTTTCCAAGTGGCTTCGTAACTATCAGGCGATTGCGTGTGCGCGGCACGGTAGGCTTTGAGGGCCGCAACAAGATCGAATTTCGCGAGAGCGGCATCCCCGGCCGCCACATCCTGCTGCGCCTGCGCACCGGCAACGGCGCCGAAAAGACAAAGCGTGAACCAGAAACTACGGCTCATAGTCTTCCACGGGGAACTCCGGATGCATGATCGGCTTGTAACCCCTCGGGAACGGAACGGGGAACGTGATGATATCATAGACACCAGTGAATTCGCGCCCAATCCAGCGCACCAATCCTTTTCCAACGCCGTACGTTGCGCCTGCGCCGCCACCGTGTTCCGACGTCACCTTGGTGACCTGATTGGGAACTTCCACGATGCCGAACAGCACATTGGCGATACCACGACCGAATTTACGCAAAGCGTTCTGGCCCCGGGGCGCTTCGTCAGTTTCAGCCAGCGCGCGGAAGGGAAGGAAGAGTGCAAAGACCAGCAACAAACCGAGTAGTTTGACTTTCATGCGTTCACTATAGCGGGTTGGCAGCTGCGCATCAATTTCTTTCCCTTGCACGTAATTTTCAAAAAAAATCTCCTCCCCCGCCAAAAAACACCACAACCGGTTGTGGTATTTTTTTCCTGCCAAAAATCTTACACATCGTTCAGCATGTTTAGCTGTGTTTAACCATTGCTCACCCACCACTCCCGCCCGTTGTTCGCTGTCATTGCCATATTCTCGGGCAAGCGGCCCGCTTACCACCGTCCCGCCATTTGAAATCTCGAACCAAATGCCGAGCCAACCCCAAAGATCCATCATGACGCTTCTCTTCTTCACGCCACCAACCCTACCTGAACATCCAATAAACCCGTGAGCGAGCTTTGGAAGGTTTGGAAGCTTTGGAAGGTTTTTTTCCAAAGGCCCCGTAAACATTGGGGTTTTAGACGTCAATTTGACGGGAGAATCGCCGAAGCGCCCACTCACTCACTCCCCGCCGCAGCCCGGCCGAACCGCAAGCCGTAAAAGGCGCGACCGACCCTTTTTAATGGCTGGCCCCTTTATGTTTCAGTTTGACGACTCACTGAGAATACAACATCATCCGTTCAGGCGGGCCTCACTACCCGCGCCGGTCGCCGAGCCTGGACGATAGACAGCACGGAGCGTTGTCGGATTTATGATACCCGTAACAATTCAGTGCGGATGTGGCCAGCGATACGAATTTGACGTTGAGCCGGTGGATGGTCAGATGCCGACTACGGTTGCTTGTCCGCTTTGCGGCGTGGACGGCACAGCCGCCGCAAATGAAATGATTACACAGACGTTGACCGTCCAGCCGCCACCATCCCTCCCCAAGCTGCGGCCACAGTCCGCGCCGGTTCGTGCAGAGGTCCCGCCACCCCCGGCAGCGCGGACGGTTGCGCAAGCTCCATCGAAAGCCGCAGGCGAGTTCAATCTTGGACTGGGCACTCTGGGGGCGTTCATTGGCGCGCTCATTGGCATCGGCGCTATGTATGGATTTTACGAATGGGCAGGTTTTCGTTTTCCATTGCTTGGCGTCGGCATCGGCGTGTTGACCGCTTTCGGAGCGAAGATTCTCTACAAAGGGACCGACAACACTTTGGGCGTTATTTCGGGAGTCATTGCGCTGGTTTCGGTGGTCGCGACATTGTATTTGATGTATGGGACGTTTCCGATTATCAGCATCATTTCCGTGATTGTCGGCGTAAGCATGGCCTACCGGATTGCCTCGGGTTAGCGTGAGGATCGCGCCGCGCCGTTCATCAAATCCTCGCCACCTCGGCCCCCTCGTCCGAATCCCATCGCCCAAACTTGAGCGTTGAGCGTTGGACGTTACGTGTTGAGCGTTAAGGTGTTCTTCCCTCGCCAACGACTTTCGCGAGAGACGATGAACACAAATAGGCAATTATGCGGGACTAACCCTTTTTCTGCCTTCCGAGATATACCGCGCCTCAGCCCGGTCGCAGTCGAATGCGGCCGGCTTCAACGATCGCCAACTGGCCGGGCAGAACCGCAAGGATGGCGGCTTGTTGAACAAAACTCTCAAGCAGCCCGAGGATAAACTTGGCGCCGGCATCGCGCGGTAGTTCCAGGACGACGATGCCGTGATAGCTGGCGGGAGCGTAATTACGCACATCGGCAAAACCGAAGTCCCCCGTAATGAGACAGGCTTGGTGATCCACCGCATAACGGGCAATCACCGGGTCTTTCGCGTGCCGCAGGCCAATGTCCCGAACATCAATCGCCTCGTGACCGTATTTCTCCAATAAAGGTTTGCTGGACCGCGGCAGGTCGGCATCGATCAGGAAGCGCACGGGAGAAAACCGCTACGCGGGCAACGGATGATGGGATTCCCGTTCGACAAGTTCCTCGGCGTAGCGGATGGCAGCCCGAATGTCTTCCACGGTCACATCATATTCGCGGCCAACCTCGTCGAGGGTCATACCGCCCGCCAATCCGCCCAGGATGCGCGCCACCGGCACGCGCGTCCCACGAATCACGGGCTTGCCGTGCTGGATTTCCGGATCAATAACAATTCGTTCATTCATAGCGCTTGCCCGCCCCAATAAGTACCCCAATATCAGGCCGTATTCAAGCCCGCAAGAACCCTGTTTCGCGCCCCCACGCGGCGTTCCTCGTCCGGGTGTAGCAGCCTCCGTCCCGGAGGCTCAGCCACAGTATCGGAAGGGCAGGGGTACTTCCCCCCGCCAACTGCTTGCGCGAGAGACGACGAACACAAATAACCGTTTGGGCTTCCGCTGTCTCAGTTCTCGTAGTAGCGTTCATTCGTGAGCGCGGCATACACCATACACCGAAGTCGCTAATCCATTCCATTGAGCAGCTCGTGAACCCCTCCGACTTCCATAAGTCCCTGACCGATCTCATAGGCATTGCCCAGAAGTTTCCCAAGCTGTTCTGGGCCATGTTGAGGCATCCCGATACGACTCTCGCTAGGAATCTCAGTTTTCCAAGCTCCCATAGTCTACCACCTGGCGCATTCCTCTTCATCAATCTGCTTCTATCTGACGTTCTAAGTGCTGCATCACTCATAACTCCTGAACACGATAATGGGTGGTTTTCGATTGCACTGAGGGAAAGTAGCAGTCATATCATCGGAACCTTGCTACTTGTGCTCGTTCTGAAGCTCGCATTCCGTCAAGTAGAACTGCGCAAGCTCTTTTCGATGGTCTGCCTCTCAAGCGTTGTTTTTATTCCTTACACCCTAGTCAGCATCATAAACTCCTTACTTCTCGGTCCAGTCTTTCGCCATTATTGGGTGTCATTTATGTCTCAGCAATTTCGCAACTACCTTGAATTACTGCGACCCACGCCGTTAACTGTTTTCAAACTCATCTTATCGCTAGGCCTTCTATCAGCTGTCATCATTTGGTGGTTTAGCCTCTTGTTGATAGCAAGCGGCCACATTAGCAAAAACAACAGACGCGGACGGACGCTCAGGCTCACCGCGGCCCTTTCCTCCTACTTAGCTATTTTCTTCGCCATTTTCATTACATATTATTGTTATGGTCTCTGGTCGATATTTACTCAATGCAGCGACTATGACAGGATGAAGAGTTCTTTTGCGTCAGCGAATTACCCCGAAGCGTTCCTTTTTTCCAGCTCAGTCACCAAGACCAACAACCTCCTGCCCCCCATCGCCGAATATCGCGCAAGCCTCATTCAAGCAGTGTCTTACTACGAAGTATTCTGGAAAGACGACCACACTTTCGACGGAGCTATTGAAGACATTAAAAGTAAAAACTACAGCAAAGCGCAGTCAAACATGCTAACGCAAATTCATGACAACATTCATTCACAAACCGATGCAAAGCGAGTCGTATTATCAGGTATGCAATCGTTACTCGATCACGCAGAAGAAGTGCGCAATTCTCCCTCATATTCAGAAGACGAGACGCAAACTGTGGCTTTCCTCTTCAAACTGAGCGATATTCCAATTGCCTTTTTCCCGTAATTCTCCCGACTGTACGAGTGAAGAGGTCAAGGAAAGGGGTCAACACTTGGCACTTTCCACTCGGAAGAAAGGAGAAGAAAGGGGTCAGTCCCGCACAACCGCATATTGGCAATCATCGGTTCCCTTTTCCGGAGGTGACTACTCATCTTGAAAAACCGTCAGTTCACTTTCTGTTAGCGTACCGCGACGAAAGGGACACAGGGGCAGAGTCCCGCCCCAGTTTCCCTCTTGACTCCTTTCCCCCGACCCGCGCCGGAACGCAGATGGATCGACCTAGACTACTCGGCTGTGCTAAACACCAGCACGAACCGCTTGCCATTCCGACCAACTGCGTTTCAAGCACGTACCCCAAACAACAATGGTTTCATGCCGGTCTTGGACTTTAGGCACCCAGCCTGCACAATCGCAGGCTTGCCAGAACCTTCAAAAGTGGCATTATATCCCAATGGGAATTTTCGAACACCCGATCTGTAGCAGTGCCATTGAGACATTTGATTGCTTTCTGCCTTGCCCTTGAGTGACGCTCACCCGAAAATTGCAATGAAAATGCAGGAACTCTTTCCCGGCTACTACCGACCCACGGAAGCTCAATTCAAAGAGCTTTGGGAGAACTGCATCTTTGTACCCGACGCCAACGTCTTACTAAATATCTATGGCTACTCCCAAAGCACGCGCGAAGAGCTCCTCACCTTACTTGAAAGGCTGTCTGAAAGAGTGCGAATGCCATTCCAGTTTGTGCATGAATACCATCGCAACCGTGCTCGCGCCATCATGGAGCAGGTCAGGAACTACGCAAATGCCGAGAAAATCCTCAAGGATCTATACGATCAAGAATTGGTCCCTAGGCACAAACACCCGTTTTTGGAGGCCAAGCTCCTGAAGGCGTTCAATAGAATTCGCGACGACCTTGCTGCCAGTAGAAAGCGTCACGAAGCTCTATTCAAATCCGATCCATTCCTTGACAGAATCACGACTCTAGTAAAAGTGGTCGGCCCTGCTCCCACCCCTAAGGAGCTTGAACAAATCCACCAGACAGCGCAAATCCGCTGTGATGCGAAACTGCCTCCAGGATACGCCGACGTTAAGGAGAAAGGTGTCCCAGCCGCCTACGGGGACTATATTGCCTGGACTCAGTTAATGGCACTTTCAAAGGCTGAAAAGAAGCCTGCAATTCTCATTACCGATGATGCAAAGGAGGATTGGTGGCAAATTCAGAGTGACCGTACTATTGGTCCCCGTCCGGAACTAATCGCCGAATTTCATTCGGAATGCGGCGCACTGTTTTACATGTATTCGTCCGACCAGTTCATTAAGTTCGCTGGCCTCTACCTGAACCAGCCCGTTGAAGAGGGAGCCATCGAAGAGATCAAGCAACGCTTCCTAGACAATCTGCTCCAAACGTTCACCCTTAAGCCTGAGCAGCCACCATCTGGCGCCGCAAGCGACAAGTCGTTGCTCGCGAGCATGCCTTCAGAACCTGAGAATCTAAAACCGGAATCACCGTCCAAACCTGCAGCGGACAAGGAGAAGGCTGGACCGTAGAATTTTCAACATGTCTGCGCCGAAGTTTTAATACAATGACTGGGAGACGAAATTAATGTCTGTAATAGTGGTCACACCCGATCCTGCCGGCTTACTGCGTACCGTCAAGGACCTGATGACGTCTGGAAAAATCGATACTTGGTCCGTCGATAAGGACGGCGATTTTACTCACACGCCGCCTCAGTGGAACAGAAAGGCCTGGCTCCGTCCTGCGGTAGAACCGGATCGGATTGTATTTCACATCCTGACCCCAAAAGGCACAAACATGTCCGGGACGATGTATGCTATTTACCATGGCAGATTCATTGAAATGCTTCTTACACACGTTGACAAGAAGTTCTCGATCGCATGGGCCACAGCTTTACCTACAAGCGGGGATATTGTTCGCGCGTAGGTGAAAAACCCGCTCCCGCTTTGTATTTAATGGGCTTCGATATTCCCACGCCCGGCAGCAGAGGTTCCGAAAATACTATTCAGGCTCCCACATTTTGACTCCCTCCGCTTCATCCACCAACCGCGCATAGTTTCGCAACGCTTCCTGAAGAATCCCAAAAAGGGGTCAGTCCCGCATATAGGGGCCATAGGGGTCAACTCTCTACTCTGGACACATTGTTTCTACGGGCTGATCTCTGAACGATCAACGTTCAACTCGTGACAGATGCACAGATCCACCTCTCTCCGCCTTCCACCCGCCTCATTCGTGCGCTCTCGTCCGCCGTAGCTTTAGCGAAGGCTAGATCGTGTCTCCTTCGTCCTCTTCGTGACCCAAATTTGAACGTTGAGCGTTTAGGTGGAGCGGGTCAGTCCCGCACAACCGCATATTGACAATCATCGGCCCCCGTTTTCCGGAGGTGACTACTCATCCGCCCCGTCCCCCTTCGTGTCTGCTTCGTGACGCCAAACTTGAGCGTTGAGAGTTGAGCGTTGAGTGTTGAGCGTTTTGGCGTTTCCCGCCTTGCGTCTGCTCGCTGGCCTTCGGTAAACTAAACAGCACCATGAAGCTCAAAGGCAAAACCGCACTGGTAACGGGCGCGGCGAAACGGGTCGGGCGCGAGATCGCCCTCGGCCTGGCGCGGCGCGGCGCGAATATCATCGTTCACTACAATTCGTCGTCATCAGACGCCCTCCGGACGGTCAAAGAAATCAAGGCGTTGGGCGTTGACGCCATTGCCGTTGGAGCGGACCAATCCAAAATTCGGGAGGTGCGCGCTGCTGTCAATAAAGCGGCGAAGCACTTCCGCAATATTGACGTGCTCGTCGCCAGTGCCGCCGTCTACAAGAAGACGCCGTTTGATAAGCTGACCGAAAAGGATTGGGATTTTCATATCGACGCCAACCTGAAAGGCCCTTTTCTGTTCGGGCTCGAAGTCGGCCGGCACATGCTGGCCCGGAAGATCGAAGGCAAGATCATCAACTTCGCTGATTGGTCCGCCATCCGACCGTACGCGGATTACCTGCCGTATTGCGTTTCCAAAGCGGGAGTGATTTGCCTGACAAAATCCCTGGCCAAAGCGCTTGCGCCTAAAGTCCAGGTCAACGCCATCGCCCCGGGGCCTATCCTGCTGCCACCAGACTTCACGGAAGAAGAGACCCAGGCAGTCATCGATGCGACCGTGGTCAAACGGCTCGGGTCGCCGAAGGACATCGTGAATTCCGTGCTGTTCTTAATCGAAGGCAGCGACTTCATCACGGGCCACACGCTGCTTGTGGACGGCGGTCGCCTGATCGCAGGATCGTAAGAAATGTTCCGGGTCACCAAACACATCGACTTTTGTTACGGGCACCGACTGCTCAATTATGAGGGGAAGTGCCGACATCTGCACGGGCACAACGGGCGGGTAGAGGTGCACATTGACTCGGATAAATTAGACGCACGCGGGATGGTGCAGGACTTCTCCGACATCAAGAAGATCGTCAAGAATTGGATCGATGAGACACTCGATCATCGGATGTTGCTGCACAAGGACGATCCGCTGCTGCCGTTGCTGAAACAACGTGGCGAGCTGTTTTATGTGATGGACGAGAATCCCACCGCTGAGAACATCGCCAAGCTCATCTTCAATCACGCCCGCGCCGAGGGACTGCCCGTTGTCGAAGTGCAACTGTGGGAGACACCGACATCCTCCGCCAGCTACCGTGGTTAAGATTCTCCGGCTTTGTTGTGAAGGATATTATGGTTGCGCCAACTCAACGTCCTGGCCCTGTCGTGGCGAACGGCAGTCGCTTTAGGACATCACCGACGGTTGTCGCGCCACTGCGCTGAATGTCCTGTTGGTCGATAACGAGGACCGGAGAAATGCTGTCGGTCGTGCGTCCGATCTTCTTGACGTCTTGTGGGATGTTCGAACCGGTGACGATTACCTTGCCCTTCGGCAGTTCGTTCTTGTTGGAACGCACTACGTTGGTTGTGGTGTTGGTTTCCACAGTCGCTGCGGCGGGTTTTGGAGTTGGAGCGTCAGCGCGCGCTATCGCGGAGACAAGGCACATTGTTGCGCAAAGGCCCACAAATTTGCTTCGTCGATTGAGTCGCATGGTCTCAGACCTCTTGTAAGCCGGCTGATTCCCCTACAAAACGATACTCCTTCAGGCCGACTTTGCAAGTGCGATTCTCTTTCCCGTTCCCCTCGGGCTGACGGCCAAAGATAGGCCCACTCGCTGCAAACGGCGGTGCCGCCCGTTGCTGCGTGTCTGTAACTAAAACTTCTTGGTGACGCGCGCGTAGACGAACCGACCGCGGTTATCGGCGATTGCCGTGTCGTAACCCTCGGTATTCTGCGAGGAAAACGGGGGGTTGTCGTCCAGGACGTTATTGACACCCACCGTGATTGTGGAATCGTACGGCGCCTGGTAGGTGGCTTGCAAATCAACGGTGATGAACTCCGTGACTTCCTTACCGATGAAGCTGTCGCTGTAGCTGCCGGTATAGTTCAGCGTCGGGCCAAATGAGAACTTCTTGACGGGAGACCAGAAGACACTGGTGTTGAATTTAATTTTTGGGAAATCGAATTGCCCGGCCTCCTGCGTCGTGGGGGAACCCGACGAAATCTTCTCCCTCCAACTGGCGAGGTACGTGCCATTAAAGTCGTATGTAAAACCACCCACGTCCGTGTCCACTACGTACACAGCGCCCAAATCGACGCTATCCACCTGGCGGCTTGTCAGGTTGATGAACCGTTGGTCAATACTGACGATCGTGCCGGGCACGCCCAAGGCAATGTCCTGCGCGCTGGGCGGATTGCGTGTAACGAAAGCAGCCTGTTGCGCCAGTGGTAGATCGAGGATTTTTTGAAGGTCCTCGGCTTGGATCACGTCTTTGACGTTGATGTGAATGTAGTCAAGGGTCAACGTCAGGCCTTTGATCGCTGGCGGCTCAAAAATCATGCCCGCGTAATAGGAATCCGAGTTTTCTGGCTTGAGGTTCGCGTTGCCCCCCGAGATGATCTTGTACTGAGTACCGCCTTCGTCAGCGGCAGAACCCGTTCCATTGAAACGCAGCGTATCGACCAGACCATCTTGAAATCCGATGTTCTCTACGAACAGTTCCTGGAGGGATGGGGCCCGGAAACCTCCTGAATAAGACGCCTTGAACGTAATCGGTTTGGCCGGTTGCCATTTGATGCCGACCTTGGGTTTGGCCGTCGTGCCGAAGTCACTGTAATACTCGAAGCGACCCGCGACCTGTACTTCGAGTTGTTCCAGCGCGGTTCTGGCATTTTGGCGGGTGAACAACGGAATGCCGATTTCGCCGTACAGAGCGTCCGAATCCCGGGAGCCGTGCGACGGTTGGGTGCCGCCTTCACTCACGACGAGGAACTGCGAGGAGAGCGTGTCGGGGACGTCCGAAATCGACTCGGTGCGCGTCTCGCCGCCAAAGGCGACACCAATCGGGCCAGCTGGTAGATCCCAGAGGCGACCATTCGCCTTGATGTCATATTGCAAAAGTTGGGTCTCCGCCTCGCGCGTGGTGTGCACCTTCAGGGCGTCGATGGTCGCGGGATTGTTCACGTAGTCTGGTCCGCCCAGCACGTTCAAAGCCGTCGAGGGGTTTGAGTCGTTTAGCGCGGCCTGCAATGCCGTGGCGGAGAGGTAATTCTTTCCGTCATCGATGCTCTTGCTTGAACTGAAGAGGAAAGCGGTCTCGGCGTACCAGTCTTCACCGATTTCGAGCTTGAGGCCCGGTACTGCACGAATTACATCGGTGTCAACGTCGTCAATGCGAGGGCCCGCTTGCGTGGCGCGCCAACGAAACGCAATCGGAGCATTGGTAATGCCCGCGTAGGGGTTGAATGGATTGTTTGGACCAATCGTGTAGCCATCTGTGTCGCCAAAGACGGGTGTCGCGGCGGACTGCAATTCGGTGAGGATCTTGCGATACCCCGCCTCGACAAAGGCGGTCAGGCGGTCCGTGATATTGTAGTTGATCACGGTATAGCCGCCGTAACGTGTCGTCTGCGGATAATCCACGATGTCCTTGTTAAAGTTGTAGTGGTTACCGGAGAAGTCCGTGCCGGAGAGGTCGTTGGTCGTAGTCGCACCTGTCGCGGGGACGAATAGTTCGTTGCCCGTGAAAGGATCGAACACCAGACCTTGCGGGCTGGCCGAACTGCGAAAATCGAGCCCGCCTTGTGAGGAATGGTCGGCATTGGCGCTGTTCTCGCGATCGCGGAGGAACTGGGCGTTGCGGTCATAATAATCCAGGAAGAACATGGCGTTGGCTTTATCGTTAACCAAACCGGTCACCATCGAGTACGTCTGCTCGCCGGAATCGCGGTGAGTGGTATTGCCGTATTGGGCTGTGAGTTCAAGGCCTTGGTAGTCCTTCTTGAGGATTATGTTCACGACGCCGGCAATGGCATCGGAGCCGTAGATTGCCGAGCCGCTGTCCTTCAAGACTTCAATGCGGTCAACCGCCTCCAGTGGAATACTGTTGAGATCCACGAATCCAGCAGTCACGCCGTTAATGTTTTGACCAAAAGCATACGGCGCAACGCGGCGGCCATTGATGAGGACGAGCGTTGATTGCTGGCCGAGGCCACGCAATGAAACACCCGACCCACCTGGCGCGAACGATGCCGCGTTGTTTTCGGCGAACGACCCGGAACTGTTCTGGGGGAGCCGGCGGATGACGTCCGAAACCGTGGTAGCGCCTGATTCATCGATCTGTTGTTTGGTGAGGGTCAGGACAGGAGCGACGGACTGGTCGACGGCGGTCGGAATGTGTGAGCCCGTGACAATCACCGGTTGCATCTTAACGGCTCTTTTTTGCGGCTGCGCTGGCGTAGCTGGCGGCGCCGGAGTTGGTGGCGTCGGAGGAGCGATCGGTGTCTCAGCGGGGGGAGCCTGGACAGGTGGCGTGACTTGATCGGTTGCGTCCTTGGGTGTTTCAGGCGCCGCATTGCTCGCCGGATCCGTCGATTGCACCTGTACCGGCGGTGTCGTAACATCCGGTTTCGCCTGGTCATCGGCAAATGCTGCCGATGCGACGGCAAGATTTGCGACCAAAACCAGCGGCAACAGTCGCGCAACACCCATTTCGGCCGAACCACGCAGAGAGGTGGTACTCTTCATATCTCCTAGCCTCCACGAACAATTGGTTGGGTGAGACAAGTTCTTGTTACGAGAATGCGAGGCGGATGACAAGCTTTTTTTGCAGAGAGGCGCTCCGGAAGAAAGGGCTAGACTTTCTTTCAGCTAGCTCCTACCTTGGTCTTGCCTCTGGTACGACAGGCATTTAAGGTGAGGAGAGACCTTTTGAGCTCCGCGATCCTAGCTTCCGCGAAACGATCCCAAAAATCACCATTACGGATGAACAGACCATGATACGGTTATTCTTGAAGGGTGGCCCAATTATGTGGCCCCTGTTGATCACCTCCATCGTTGCCCTGGCAACAGTCATCGAACGCCTTCTCTTTCGTGTGCGTGAGCGTTTCCGCCGCGATCCTGATGTTGTGGAGAATATTTTCAGTCAGGTCGAAAAGGGAAATATTAACGCCGCAATTCGGGCCGGCGAAGGTAGCAATGATTTCATTGCTCGTATCATCGTCTATGCGCTGACGCACCGCGAAAAGTCGTTGAGCAATGCCTACCTCAAGGCGGCTAATAAGGAACTGCAACGTTTCAATCGCGGCCTGCCGATTCTCGACACCATCATCACCCTCGCACCGTTGCTCGGCTTGCTCGGCACCGTCACGGGACTCATTCGCGCCTTCGGCCTACTCGGGGCACAGGAACTTGGCAGCCCCATGGCGATCACCGGCGGTATCGCGGAGGCGCTGATTGCCACAGCCTTCGGTCTGGCCATCGCCATAACCGCGTTGATTCCCTTCAACTATTTGAACGCACGACTCGAAGAAGCGCGCAACGTCATCCAGGACGCCGGCTCCCAACTTGAACTGTTGCTCGAGCAGAGCGGGGGCGCTGGCCCCGGATCTGCTGGTTCGAACGTGCAAGTAGGTCGTCCCAGTTCATCGGGAGCGTCGTCTCACTAAGGACATCCAATGATTGTTCCTTCACCGAGTTCCCGCAAACGAGCGCGCATCGAGATCATTCCACTTATCGACATCATGTTCTTCCTGCTCGCGACGTTCCTGATGGTATCCCTCAGCATGATCAAGAACCAGGGTGTGCAGGTGAATCTGCCAGCAGCGACGACCAGCACACCGCAAGAGCAGAAGGATTTCGCCGTCATCAGCATCACGGAGCAGGGCGACATCTTCTACAACAAGGAGAAGATTGAACCCGACCAGCTTCGACCTTACCTGGAATCACTGCGCGAGACCTATGCGGAGCCGAAAGTGTTTATCAACGGCGACGAGAAGGTTGTGTTCGGCAAGGTGGTGACTGTGCTCGACGAGGCGCGTCAGGTCGGTATTGTGAAAGTCGCCATCCAGACGAAAAAGGAACAGGTCATCCGCAAGCAGTGAGACCGTTGACTTCGTCACCAGGTGGCCCTAGTTTTTGACATGCTTGATTCACCGTTCAAGCGGCTTATTCTGAGCTTTACGCTGGCGATTGCCGTCCATGCCGTGGTTTTGTTCGGTCGCGGTCTTGTGGTTCAAGAAGCTGTGACTGGTGTCGGCATCGGCAACGTCGAAGTTGAACTGGCCGAAGGGCCGCCCGGCGGCGGCGACACTGCTCCCGTTCTGCCGGAACCTCCGCCTCCTCCCGATCAGCCGGTTCCTGAAGCGACTCCCGAGGTGCAACAGGACGTAGTCCCCACGGACGAAATGATCATGCCAGATCCCAACGCGGAGTTGCCGCCACCCACACCGCCGACCGAGACACCGCACCCACGTCCTGTTAACACAAATCTCTATGCGAGCGCTGGCGGCACCGTTCATCGTTCAGGCGCGGCTGGCGGTGGCGGCGCGCCCGGCACGGGCACCGTACGCGGGACTGGTGGCGGTGGTGGTGGCGCGACCTGGGGCGATCCACGCTACGGCAACAATCCGGCGCCGATCTACCCAGTCGAAGCACGGAAGATGGGGCAACAAGGGATCGTCATTCTGAGTGTTCTCGTAAATGCCGGGGGTACCGTGGAAACCTTGGGCGTGAAAGATGGCTCCGGCCATGTCTTGCTCGATCAGGCGGCGATGCGGGCCGTTAAACGCTGGCATTTTAAGCCCGCAACCGTAGCGGGCATTCCCGTCAGCTCACAGGTCGAAGTTCCCGTTGAGTTCCATTTGGACGAGTAGCTCTAGCATCCATCAACACGTCGACCTGTCGGTATCCTTGGCTCATTGCGTCGGATTGCTGGTCGCAGGCACGGCGGCAGGTGGCGCAGGTTGCTCCGTCGCCAACTTTGGCTCCACCATGATGTCGTCGACGTCCAAGGTCCCAGTCGCATTGTACAGCGCGGGCGCAAAGACGATGTAAACCGACCCCTTGGGAATGTCGTTGACGGCATCCTTCACAATCCAAGCGGAGTTTTCCTTCAGAGACGGGACTTTCGGCCAGCCGCCAACCCGTTTGCCATGAGCATCCTCAAATACAAACTGCAGCCGCGCATCGGAGACGGCATTCGATGCTGTGGAAAGCTGCAAATTTATCGCTCGCATCCGCACGGTAACTTTGAGCGACGTCCACTTTGGATCGAGTTGGAAACGTCCCTGCGCCTGCACGCTCTTTCCCAGCGCGCCGTTTGTGACACGCAGGAAGTGGTTGCTTCCATCCGCGATCACCGAGCACAACTTTGGATCACTGAATCGCCAGCCCTGCGGTCGGCCTGCATCGTCAAGCTTTTCAAATGTGCCTTCTGGAAAATCGGCTGTCAGTGGCAAAGCTTCCAACGCCGGCGCCTCGCCGATTTGCACGTCGTCAATGTCGAATGTCCCCGTCGCGTTGTACAACGCAGGCAGAAGTTTGACATACATCGCGCCCGGCGGAATCGAGGCCCGGACCGTCTTGGTGATCCAATCGGAATCCTGCCGTAACCCCGGTGCCGGAGGCCAGCCGCCAAGCATTTTGCCGTTGGCATCTTCGAACATGAATTGCAACCGCGCGCCATCCACAGCGTTTGTACCGGCTCTGAGGTCCTTGCTCCGCAGCCGCGCGCTGACCTTGAGGGTTTTCCACTTCGGATCAAGTGTGAAGCGATTGTCCTCAATGGTCGCCGTACTGCCCGATTTCTCATTGACGAGGCGCAAGAAATGGTTGCCGTTCTCCTCGATGATCTTCACGTTCGATTGCTTGGGTAGCTTCCAGCCTATCGGGCTGCCGTCCGCTTCGAGCTGCTCAAACGTTCCCTCCGGAAAACCCGCTTGAATCGGCAGCGCCTCGATGGGTGGATTTGGAACCACAGTGATATCGTCAACGCTCAACTCCCCGGCAGGACCGTAAACTCCGGGCTCGACGGCAAGCGTCGTCGCGCCCGCCGGCACTTCGAACGTGGTGCTCAGCGTTACCCAGTCCGAGTTCAGGCCCAACTGCGGGCAGGAGGGAAAGGAAAGGGGTTTGCCGGTCTCTTCCTCAAACCGCAGCATTATCCGGGCGTTCTGCCAGGCTTGTTCGCCCGGTTGCATGTTCCGGGCCCTCAGCCGCGCGGACACTTTCAATTTCCTCCACGATTGGTCCAGTGGTAGTTTGGTGCCGATCACTATGGGGCGTTGCCCATTTGTTGCTGTAAGGACGCAATAATGGTTGCTGCCTTCCTCGACGAGGCGCACGGTATCGCCACTGATGGGCTTCCAATCCAACAATACGCCGCGGGTGTCGATGTTCTCGAAAGCTCCGCTGGGAAAAACATTTGTGGTCGATTGCGACAGGGTAGGGCGGTCGATCAACAGTAGCAGGCCGATGGCGAAGGCGAGAGCGCGGGGTGCAAATCGTTTCATGTCGTCTTCATTTTGGCGTTCTGGCGTAACAATGCCATCCACCGTCGGTTTAGCAAGAAATCTATATGGAATTATGGCGCAGCTACTGTGGCCGGGGTTCCGTGGACCCGGAACCAAACACTGTTGCGACATGGCGGGTGGGCTGGTACATTTCCCGTGTAGGAGGCTACTGCATGAAGGCATTTCTTACCCTGTCTCTGGCAATGCTGTTCTTCACAACCGTCACCCTGGCCGATCCTGCCAGGGAATCCACTTACGCGGATGTCAACACCCAGGCCATCGAGTTGTTTCAACAGACCAAGTATGCCGAAGCCATCGAGCGCGAAGGGCAGGCGATCAAGATGGCCGAACAGAAGTTGAGCGCGGATGATGAGAAGCTCACGAACATGCTCCTGAATCTCGCCCGCATGCACGAAGCACAAAAGACTTACGCCGACGCCGTCCCGATTTACCAGCGCGTGATTTCAATGCAGGAAAAGAACAACGGCGCCGAGTCCCTCGAGGTTGCCGGCAGTTGGGAAAGCCTCGGTTCCCTTTACGTGTTACTGGAAAAGTATGCCGACGCAGAGAATGCGCTGCGAAAGGCGATCGCGGTTCTCGAAAAGGCGAAGGGCGTGGACAACAGCGAGACTATCGACACGTGCGAGACACTGGCTTGGGTGTACCAGCGCCAGAACAAATACGCAGATGCCCTGACCCTGCATGAACGCGTCCTTGCCGCCTGGGAAAAATCGTACGGCCCGGAAGATCCAAAGCTGGGCAACGTTTGCCACAACATCGCGTACCTCGAGGAAAAGCTGAAGAAATACAAGGAAGCCGAGGCCATGTACAAGCGTGCACTGGCGATCCGTGAAAAAGCAGCGCCGGATGGCGCTGATGTTGCCCGGTCCCTGGATTTCCTGGCAAAATTCTACTACAACCAAGGCAAGTTCATGTCGGCTGAGCCATACTTCAAACGCGACTTAGCGGTAGAAGAGAAGCTTGTTGGCACCAACAGTCCCGAACTTATTGGGATTCTGGAACCCTATGCGGATGTGCTCGAACAGATGAAGAAAGTCAACACCGAGCGCCAAGTCAAGGACCGCCTCAAGAAACTGCGCGAGGTCGAGAAAGCATCCGGTAAATCAAAGAGCGAATAAGTTGTTGCGCCGCAACCCGTGCGGCAGACGCATCCTCCATTTCCGGTCGCATCCATTTGTAAAATTTCAAAATGGGTGTAAGTTACATACGGGTGATTTGGATGAAGTTGAAGCCACGAAGCGTCAACCGTTCATCGCGGGCAGTCCTTTGGGGAGCTGTAGCGGGGTCGGTTGTGTGTTCTGGCGCAATCATTTGCGCTCAGGCGCAGTCAGCACACAATACTCTGTTGGTGGATTACGTTACTCCGTCTCGTCTGTCGCAACCCACTGCGCCCCAGCCGGCTATGCAAACAAATGTAATCTCAACCGCGGAGGCGAAGGGACGTGATTTCGGCAACGATATTATCAAGCCGACCGCTACGACCCCTGCTGACCGGTGGATAAAGTTTGAGCGCGAATATGGCATTGAGCAGGAAAGCCCGTCAGCAATCGGACGAGTGTTTCAAGCGGCGAAGTACGGACTCGATCGAATGACCTTTACGGCGCAAGAGACCGCCAAGAGGTGCGAATTCACTTACGATCTCGGGGATGAACCGCCGAACGATCCGGGGGGTCGGTGCGCTGCACCCCAGTATTCGCTTCCCATGTTTGGCAGGTTCGGCCGCGCCCAGTTCAAATCGGAAGTTACCGTACACGATCCCCAGACTGGACAGGCATTTATAGGCCTGAAACTGAGCGTCCCATTCGGGCAGGGCGGTTGAGGTGTCTCCCAGTTATTGGCGCGGCGAAATCTCGCTGCTAATGATCGGCCGTTTTGTCCATGCCGTACACCAGGACTTTGAAACTGCCCGGGACTATCTTCGGACGTTGCCGAGTTGCGCCAGGGGCAGGCGTTGACTGCGGCTCATACTTGGCGGACGGCAGGTAAATCCTGTGAGTTTTTGGATCAAGCGCCATGGTCCGCGCTCCCCGTTCGGTCGTCAGTATTTGCACTGCGGTTAGCTTATCGGGTGAGTCTTCATGGGCGATGGTGACAGTGCCGTCACCATTGGAAGTAAAGGCCAACTGGGGACCGGGATCGAATGCAGTGCCGTCAATCCTGTCACCACTGGGAACCGTGCCGACCACTTTGCCGTTGGTACTGTCCATCATCACCATCAGTTTGTTGCCGCAACCAAGGAAAAGCCGATGATGCACCAGGTCGATCGCCATACCCGAGGCTTCTTCGCCCGGCGCTATCGGCCACGTATTCACAATCTGGTGCGTCTTGGTATCAATTGCGACTACGCTGTTCTTATCTTCGATATTGCAGTAGACGCGTCCCGACTTTGAATCGGCAGCGGCAAACTCCGGTTTGCCGGGAAGCCCGATCGTGGCGACCACCTTGCCGGTCTTGGCCTCAATGACCGTCGCCGATTGCCCGCGTCCATTAAAAGCATAGACCTCTTGCTGTCCTGGATCGTACAAGATCACATCCGGATTCTCGCCAGTGTCCACCTTCGAAAGCGTCTTGAGCGTTTTCAGATCGACTATGCTGGCTTTCGACTCTTGACCGTTGCTGGAAAAGCCGCGTTGAAACTCCGGTACGGGTGCGAAACCATGGACCCCTGGAGTATCGGTGATCTCGCCTACGACTTCTTCCTTGTCGAGGTCAATGACCATCACCTTGGTGGCATGGGAAACGTAGAGGCGATGCGCGGCCTCGTCAATCGAGAGGGTGTCCCATCCGCCTTCACCGCCGACGGGGATTTCCTTCAAGAAGTGATAGGTGTTGTCAGCGCGGCAGGCAGGGGCACAATGGATAAAGAAAACGCTTATCGCAGTGATGGCGACAAACTGGGGCCAGCATTTTTTGGCAATCATCGTCGACTCTCCTTCGTTCGAAAACCGACGGGAGAATAGGTGTGAGGGGAGGGGGTGAACAAGGCTAAACTCCAGCATACTCTTTTCGGCGTGCTGTTTGGCGGGCCCGGGGGGCATATCAAAGGAGGCCACCCGCTGTTATTCATCGAACCGCAACCAGCACTTGCATATGAGGGGGAATGGGGCGACAGTTTTTACTATACGACAAATGGGAAACATGGCGGAGGACACGCATGAAACAGTACGTGGTTCACATGGCCATTGGAATAAGCGTCGCGGTCATGGCGCTGTCGTGCGCGGAACGGTCATCTGTACTTAGACCATCGCCGACTGCCGCTACTGTGACAGAGAAAGGTAAAATCGTGCTGTCAAATACCGAGTTTGAAGGCACCATTGGGCGGATTGATGCCGAGGCCGGGTTGCTTACGGTACAACATTGGCCATTATCCAAGACGTTCCGGGTCACGCCGGATTGTCAGATCGACATCCTGACAAATGCGAGTGCCGTGTTGTCGGAGTTAAAAATCGAGGATGCCGTGGTCGTGACCTATGCAGAAGTTGGCAAGGATCTCGTCGCCAGTCGGATCATCCGCAAGGGCAAGGCGCACGATCGGGAGCAAGAGGAGAAGATGGAGCGCCTCGATGAGATGCTGAACCCCAGCCCGAATCAATGAGAACTCCGTATCGCTCGACACGGTGGCAGGCGCTGAAGCACTACTGCTTCGACCCGTCGAAGTCGTACGAAAGACTGGTACCGTCTTTTTTCTTCCAAGTCAGCCGCCCCAAGACTTTCTTGGCGCGAATTTCGCCCTGCCAAGTGACCACACCGTTGGTGTCACTGGTCTGCTCGACTTCGAATTCGGCCTCGTTTTCTTCGGACTCGCCGCGATAGTCAGCGGGTTTGAAGCCTCGGGCCAGGAAGGTCTTCGAGGAGAATTTGCCTTTCGAAAAACTGAGCGTGTCGGTGTATTCCTTCTCACCCCTGTCAGCTGTCACCTTGTCAGGAACCACCTTAACCTTGGAACGTGTCCCATCCAGAAACGCGGCGCGGCACGTGATGGCGAGCAACAGGAATAGCGCCCCGATGATCGCTCCGCCGAGTACCTGGTTGATTCTCATTGTGGCTTTTCCTGATAACTGGCGGTGTTGCCGGGTTACTTGGTCTCCAGCGATATAGGCCTGACTCCTTCACCGGGTTCTGAGCCCGGCCCGAAGTCATATCCCATGAAGACAAATGTTTCGACGTGCGGAGCAAAGCCCGTGACGCCGAAGAGCGATTCGAGGTCAAGATGCAGGCGCGACGTCAGGCGCCACTGTACGCTCGGGCCTAGTTCCAGATTCAAGTGCGCGTGGCGATCATCGACATCATTTTCGCTATCCAATTTCGTTTCCATACCGATACCGAGCTTCTCGTCGATTACCGAGTAGCTGACTGCCAGACTGACAGCCTTTTCAGTTCGGCGGTCGCCATTGACTGCCTGCTCATAGAACAGGTCTGAACCCCAGTGCCACCGGGGCGCCAGCTCATCGCCGAGCAGCAGGTTGGCTTCGGCTGCGTCGGTCCCGTCGCCGTTAATTTTCCATTCGACTTTTAGGGTGGGATTCAATGGAATTTTGCCCCAATCAGCGAGGGCCCACCGCAATTCGAATTCGCTGCTGGCGTAGTGCCAACGACCACCGCCGGTCGTGCCCTCCTCGAAATTAGCCCCGTGTATTTCATAGTCGACTTGAAACCGGTATGGCAAACCGAGTTCGATTTCTTGCTGTAGCACGTGTTGGGGTGAGCCGCCGCGCGGGTACACCGCATCCCAGCCGAATTCAGTTTCCGCCTGCCATGGCGGCTGCACGTAGATGCGCGTAATCGCGAACCGCCGTCGAGTTGTCCACTCGGGCTGTTGGTTCGGCCCGATCAGAGTTTCTTCAGAAAGATCGTTGGTTGCCGTGACTGTCACCGCCGGCATGGGCAGAGGGTTGACAGGCTGCGCGTCCGACTGTGCCAGAATGCACGTGGCACCGCTCAGAAGAGCCAACATAATTAGGGAAAACAGGGCCGTTCTCACAGAAGACACGGGAAACGCATGCGATGTTGGGGTATTCATGAAGTGGGGCGGAGTGTAAATGGCCAAAGACTTGACGTCAACCGCGTGCATGACCGCGTTGTCGGCTGCGTCTGGAATGAAATGACAGGTGGTGCCGTTGGGTATTTCCCCTGACGATCTTACACCATGGCCTCGAAATCATCTATCATCATCAAGCCCAAATAGTTGCACCAGGTTCTGAGCTCATGTCGTTTGTCCGGAATCGCGCTGTAAGTCCCATTTCTTGATGTAAGGCCAACGGTCCTGATCCATGAGTGCCGCCCCCGAACGAAAGAATTCTTCAGTTAGGCGCATTTTTCGCTTGTGCTCATGGGCTGCTTTCGATACAAATTGAAAAGCGAGAAGAGTACCCATTGGTAGATGGACACTTGGGCGGCCAAGGGTGTACTTACAAAACCTAACAGTCGTTGAGGGATCAGCGAGGCAGGGTAATTATGGTTTCGAATTCTGGGCGCACTGTGAGTTTACGTTCCTGTGTTGCGGCCGCTCTGGTACTGCTTTCACTGCCATTCCAAGCACGAGCTATTACGCTAAATTTCCAAGGCTTGGATGGAACGGTCATAAGTTTTTCTACGAATAGCACGTTTGGTTTCACGAGCACCAACGGTTATCAATTCTCAATCTCTAGTGTGCAGGGAGGAGTTGGGGATTCAGTAGGTGACAACGGTTTTCTGTCTCCCGGCGGCCCATTCGTTATCGGACCAATTACGATCAGTGGTGGGCTGCAATCTGCTCCAGTAACCGGTACGAGTACGCTACATATCACGGACAATGCCACGCTTGATCTTACGGGCACAATCAACTGGGTCAATATCGCGACCATCAGCGTCGCCGGGGTTCTTAATCTCAATGGTCAGGTCAATCTCACCGCGATCACATATAGCGGTGCAAACAGCGATTTAGCCGCGTTGGCGGCAGCGGGTTCTGGAGAAGACGTCGTCACCTTCCAGTTTGTCCCGGCGAAAACGCTGACTCAATTGACGACCACGGGCGGCCAGACATCGTATTCTGGAAGTATCACTTCAGTTCCCGAACCGGGTACATGGGTGCTCGTAGCCATGGGAACCGGTTTAGGCGTTTTCCTTCGTGGACGAAGGCAAGCACGCCGGTAGATCGCCTCAAAACCGATTCTCGCCTTGTCGCGTGAATCATCTCGTCTGAATGGCAGGCGTCTCCTGTCGAAAGCCCATGTGGCGTCGTTAAACATTAAAGCTGACTGTTCGGCCTGATTGTCCCCTCCATAAGCGCCACCCTTCGTTGGTTCCACGGGTAGTATTTCATCTCAACAGTTTGCCGCTGGGCAAAGCAAATGGTAAAAGCTTCGCTCCATGGACGAGGTTCCCGATCCCGAAGAATTGATTGAGACTCCACCTGCCGAGCCATCTCTGGCGGGCACGGAGAAGCCTTACGATCCCTACGCGCCATTGCGATTGCGCGAATATCGTCTCTACCTCTTCGGGAATCTGGCGGTCAACGTCGGTGCCAACATGCAGTCGGTCGCGGTCGGTTGGGAACTCTATGAGCGCACCGGGTCGGCCATGGCCCTCGCATGGGTCGGCTTGGTACAGGCCATCCCGATCATGCTTCTGGCCTTGCACGCAGGACAATTGGCCGACCGATTGGATCGCCGTCGGATTGTGCTGTTCGGCCTGCTGGTGATGGCCATGGCCTCACTCGGGCTGGCGACCGTTTCTCACCAACGCGGATCGGTCGGATGGATGTATGCAATGTTGATCATCGGGGCGGGTGGACGAGCCTTTTTTTGGCCAGCCAGCCAGGCGTTGCTGCCCCAGTTGGTGCCTGGCGACACATTCGGTAGTGCTGTCACCTGGAGGAGCACGGGGTATCAAATCGCTTGCGTCACGGGACCGGCACTGGGCGGGTTCATGATTGGCCTGCAAAAGACCACTATGTGGGTGTATGTCGTGGACGCGGCCATGGCTCTGGTGAATTGCTGTTGCGTGGCGGCGATCACGGCCCGTCCCGTGGCACAGCGAACGGAAACCGCTTCGCTCAAGACCTTGTTGGCAGGATTTCGATACGTACTCAACAACAGGCTGATTCTGGCCGCCATCACGCTGGATCTCTTCGCCGTCTTGCTGGGAGGTGCGACCGCGCTATTGCCCATCTATGCCCGTGACATTCTACGCGTGGGGCCAACCGGCTTGGGTTGGCTGCGGGCGGCACCTGCCGTTGGAGCCATCTGCATGGCCGTCACGCTGTCGCATCTTCCGCCGCTGCGTCAGGCCGGTCGGATGCTACTTCTGGCGGTGACAACATTCGGCGTCGTGACCATCGTCTTTGGCCTCTCCTCATCGTTTTGGTTATCCCTGTTGATGCTGGCTGCGTGCGGCGCGGCTGACAACGTCAGCGTTGTGGTGCGGCATAGTCTGGTGCAGTTGCGTACGCCCAATGAGATGCGTGGCCGCGTTTCAGCGGTCAACAGTGTGTTCATCAGCGCCTCTAACGAACTCGGCGAGTTCGAATCCGGCACCGTGGCGCGTTTCTTCGGTCCGGTGACCTCCGTCGTCAGCGGTGGGATCGGGACGATTATCGTGGTGGCGTTGACCGCATGGATGTGGCCAGAGATTCGCAGGCTCGGAAAACTGCACGAACAGCCCGCGAAGAAGTCGTGACGACTCCCCTGTGCGCAGGCGCGTCAACAGCAATTGTCGCATTGGAAACCTGGCGCGGTCAAAACCCATTTGCTTCCCCTCGAACGGCGACGTATCATGCCCCGCGTTGTCTTGGGCCCGGGTGGCGGAACGGCAGACGCATCGGACTTAAAATCCGAAGGTGAGTTAAATCACCGTGTGGGTTCGAATCCCTCCCCGGGCACCCGCCACGATAGCGAACCATAAGAGAATGAACTGACAATGCCGGAACTTCCTGAAGTCCAAATCCTGGTGAATCAACTCGCTCCGCGCCTCGAACGGGCACAGATTTTGGCAGTGGAGATTCGCGATCCAAAGATCAGGCTGCAGCACGATGTTGTCGGCCGGAGAATCTTACGCGTCAGGCGGCGCGGCAAGAACATCATTTTCGATCTCTCCGGCGGACTGCATTTGCTCGTGCACCTGCGCATGACAGGTTGGTTTGAGTTCACAGAACCGAAGCAGTATCGTGCGGCGATCCGAACGGGGAAGGGGACGGCGTATTTTGAAGATGGTCGACGGTTCGGAGTGATGCAGGTGTTAACACCTTCCGCACTACAGCGCGCCGTGGCGGCGCTCGGGCCCGACCCGATTGCGGACGGTTGTGATCTCTCCCGGCTACGCCGGACCTCACGCCCGGTCAAGGTCGCCTTGCTCGACCAGCGGATGGTGTCGGGTGTTGGTAATATTTACGCGAGCGAATCGCTCTGGTGGGCGCGCATCAATCCAAGACGCCATGCAGACCGGCTACGACCGGAGGAAACGCGCGCGCTGGAACGAGGCATCGTAACGTCACTGCGGAAGGCGATCAAATACGGGCCGCGTATTTTTGAGATGCAACGCTTTGCCGTGTACGAGCGGGCAGGACAGCCGTGTCGTCGCTGTGGCACGACGATTCGTCGAATCGTGCAGGCGCAACGCAGTACATATTGTTGCCCGCAGTGCCAGCGGTAAACAAAGGGGGAGATGGACGCTTCGTATGAACTCCAGATCTTCGTCAAAGGCCGCGGCCTATTAGCGGATTCCTTTAGCTTTGGCACTTGCGAAATACCCAAAAATGAAGGTAGTTTGCCTGTAGATAGGAAACCATTATGAATACACGAGCCCTTGTCTTCGCCCTTGGTTCAGCCGCTTTCACGGTCGCTGTCACAACCTTCGCACAGGTCATCATCCGCGGCACCGAATCAACCGACAACTCCACCACCCATTCTGAGGTCAATATCACCACGTCCGACCGGAACATTGTTCCGCTCATCAAAGAAAGCACCGAAACGAAAGTCGACTCCACCACCCAGCGTTCGGAGACGGTTACAAGGGCCCGTCTCAATGACGGCAGCTATTTTGAATGGCAGCGAAGCACGGCTACCAAGAAGGAGCTTTCGCCCGATAAGTCGGTCAACTCCACGGATGTGGTCGAGAAGGATCGACAAGGCCAAGAGCGTTTGTCGCGGCATACCGACGAGACGGTCAACAAGTCACCCTCTGGGGAGACCGCCGAAACGAAGGTCTACACTCGTAACGGCAGCGGCCAACTCGTGCTGGATCGGGTCGTGGACGCGAATACCGTCAAGGGCGCCGATGGTACGGCGAACACCACGCGCCTGGAGAAGGTCGCGGATGTCAACGGCAACCTGGTCATGAGGACGCAGCAGGAAGAGGTGGCCGTCGAGCGCGGGCCGAATGAGAAGGTCGTGACTTCCAGGACCATGTCACCGGATCATCTGACCGGGAAGCTCGCGGTCACGGCGGAAGAGACCACTTCCATCACCACCCAGGGCGGAACGAAAC